>Ga0222719_10004826_pt1 | contig 11764 bp, 10 predicted proteins | sample C33_34DmetaG_FD_165039 | JGI IMG/M metagenome (GOLD analysis project Ga0222719, IMG submission 165039) | Estuarine water microbial communities from San Francisco Bay, California, United States - C33_34D | ecosystem: Environmental > Aquatic > Marine > Unclassified | place: USA: California...
CGATGGTCCATGCAACCGTGCAGGCCACAATCGTGCCCGCAAAAACCCGTGTGTTGAAAAGGGTTGTTTCCGCGAACGCAATGATCAAGACGAACAAAACTCCGATCTTCACGAGGTAGATCGTCAGCGCCACCGTCATTGCCATCTGGGGATTGCTCCTGAGCACCGAACCCAACACGAATTGCCCGACGCTAAAGAAGACGATCACCAACGCTGTCGCAAAAATCCCACCGATCGCACCCGGGCCGCCGAAGGCCACGGTCCCGATGACGATGCCGACGACGCCAACAAGGGCGGTAACAACACCCGCCCTCTTCAGGATCAGGGCATCGACGCTCGGGGAGCTAGGGGTTGCACTCGGCGAGGCACTGGAGTCGTGTGTCATGTCTTTGTCAGATGGTCGCAGGTCGCGCCTTATCTGTGAAGAGGACGCTATCGCACAGGCCGCCAGGTTTCATACCGGCAAGTGCCGATCCGAGGTCCACCTGACGTGCTATTAGTCACCCTCGGTCACCAGCGGCTGCTACTCGCGGTCGTTTGCGGCCCGGAATGGACGAACGTCGGCCGTCTCGACCTGCCCGGCATCGGCTTTGGTCGGGCGCCGGACCAGCCACAGCAGCGCCCCGAGCCCGACGACGAAGCCCCCAGCGGCGTAGGGCCAAGGAATGAATGCCACCGCGACGGCGGTGCCGGCGACGAGACCGGTCCATGCGTACATCAACAGGACCGCCCGGCTCTGCGAATGACCCATCTCCAGTAATCGATGGTGCAGGTGCTGCTTGTCGGGGGCAAAGGGGTTGCGTCCGGCGCGGGTCCGTCGGATCACGGCCAGCAGTAGGTCCACCAGGGGAATCGCCATCACGGCAATCGGTAGGGCGATGGGCAAGAGAGTTGGCAGGAGTGCTCCGGTGGTCAGCGCACTCGGATCGACTTGTCCCGACAGCGTGATAGTGCCCGCGGCGAGCAGGAGTCCGAGCAGCATCGACCCGGTATCACCCATGAAGATCCGCGCCGGTGTGTAGTTGTGCGGCAGGAAGCCGGCGGTGATTCCCACGAGCAGCACGCTCACCAAGGTCGCGAGCGTCGCTCGATCGAGTCCGGACTCCACGCTGAGCAGATACGCGTAGCCGAAAAAGGCGCCCGCGGCGACGAGGACGATTCCCGCTGCCAGACCGTCGAGCCCGTCGACGAAGTTGATTGCATTGATGCTGACCACGACGATCAACACGGTGAACAGCACGCTCGTGAGCGGATCGAGGACGAACGTGCCCCCGATCGGCAACCAGATGATCGCGATGCCCTGGAAAGCCATGACTCCGGCGGCCAACACCTGCCCGGCGAGCTTGGTGGGGGCATCGAGGCCCCACTTGTCGTCGACGATGCCCAACGCAACGATGATCGCGACTCCCGAGAGCAGCGCGATAGGTGTGCGCCCTCCCTCGAAGACCGCACTCATCATGGGCAGTTTGCTGGCCAGTACGAGTCCGGCCAGCAGGCCTCCGAGCATGGCCAGGCCGCCGAGCAGCGGCGTGGGGGTGTCATGAACGTCGCGGTCACGCACCGGTGCCATGACCTTCCACTTCTTGGCGAGTTCCCTCGCAAGAGGCGTCAGGAGGTAGGTGACCGCCGCAGCAGCCACCAGGCACAGGATGTACTCCCGCACGAGCCCTAGTCCGTCGCTTGTGATTCTCGCGGATAGGCCGGATGACGTTCCACGAGCTTGCCCACCTCAACCGCGATGTCCGCAGCAGCAGATCCGTCGGTGTCGATAACAGCCCGGTGGATGAGGTCGGCGATCTCACGCATGTCGTTTTCCCGCATGCCCTGGGTGGTGACCGATGGTGTCCCGACTCGGATACCCGAGCCAATGGACGGTGGCTGTGGATCGTATGGAATCGCGTTCTTGTTCAGAGTGATGCGCGCGGCGTCACAGCGCTCCTCGGCCTCGGCACCGGTGACGCCGATCGATTGCAGGTCAATCAGGGCCAGGTGGGTGTCGGTACCTCCGCTAGTCGGGCGCATGCCGTGCTCGGCCATGCCCTCGCACAGGGCCTGTGCGTTGCGGATGACCTGTGCCGCGTAATCCTGGTAGTCCTGGGTGGCGGCTTCCTTCAACGCCACAGCCTTGGCCGCGACCGCGTGCATGAGCGGTCCGCCCTGCATCATCGGGAAGACTGCCTTGTCGACGGCCTTGGCGTGCTCGGCCTTGCTCAGCATCATGCCGCCGCGGGGGCCGCGCAGGACCTTGTGCGTAGTGAAGGTGACAACGTCTGCGTACGGCACCGGGCTTGGGATTGCCTTTCCCGCGACGAGCCCAATGAAATGCGCGGCGTCGACCATCATGATCGCTCCGACTTCGTCGGCGATCGCTCGGAACGCCGCGAAATCGATCAATCGCGGATAAGCGGTGGCACCGCAGATGATCATCTTGGGTCGATGCTGCAGCGCTAGATCGCGGACCTCGTCGTAGTCGATCAACTCGGTGTCCTGGCGAACACCGTAGGAAACGACGTTGAACCACTTGCCGGAGAAGTTCACGGGTGAACCGTGGGTCAGGTGCCCGCCGTGCGGCAGGCTCATCGCCAGGACGGTGTCGCCCGGTGACGTGAATGCGCCGTAGGCAGCGATATTGGCGCTGGCACCGCTGTGCGGCTGAAGGTTGGCGTGCTCGGCGCCGAAGAGTTCCTTGGCTCGCTCGATCCCGATCTCCTCCGCCGAGTCCACTTCGGAACAACCGCCGTAATAACGACGACGCGGATAGCCCTCGGCGTACTTATTACTGAGGGTCGAACCCAATGCTGCCAAGACCGCAGGCGAGGTGAAGTTCTCACTAGCAATCAATTGGAGCCCACTGCGCAGGCGGTCGAGCTCTCCGAGGATGATCGAAGCGATCTCGGGATCCTCGGACTGCAAAGCACCGAAATCCGGTCCCCAGAAGGTGTCCTGTGCCGATGAAGCCATGCCTACTCCTGATCTTGGTCGTTCTCGAATCGTGACTGCCCCGAGGTCGCGACGTTGTCCGGCTCGGCCACTGTATCCCTCGCCTCCCCGTCGAGCCGCTCCAACACCGCCTCGATGCGCCCGCTATCTATTGCTCCGGCTCGCACGATGGACACCTGACGGTGGCGGACATCGACGATGGTGCTGGATAGGTCACGGTCCTCTATCGAGGACCACGACCGCTCCCCCAGTAATCCTGCATCGCATGCTCCTGCAACGTCATCGCCGATTCCGTCCAGGGCCTGCCCAACCGTGCGAGGTGCGTCTGCGCCCGCAATTGTCGCCGTACTGGCCGCGATAGGACCCAACCGTGAGCACACGGCCAGCGTGAACGGGTGCAGCGGCATGCGAACCGCCAACGGAGATCCCGTCGGATGATCCCACGACAGGGTCGCCTGCGGCCGCATGAGCAGCGTGAGCAAACCGGGCCAAAACGCGTCCATCAGCACCCGACCTGCCCGAGGAACCCGCGCAGCAACTCCCGACACAGTGGTCGGGGAAGCAACTAGCAGGCCCAAGGGCGTCGATACCGGCTGCATCTTCGCCCGTCGCAAAAGCGCAGTGCCACGAAGGGAGAAGGCATCGGTCGCAACAACATAACTGTTTTCCGTCGGCAGGATGACCAGGCCGCCGCGGCGCATGGACGCAACAGCACCGCCCACCGCCTTGTCGCGGTCGGCCCCGTCGGCGCACTCCCACACCTTCGCGCTATTCATCGAGTCCTTCTCTTCGCACCTGTCCCCGGGCTAGCGATCAGCCCGGGTGGCGAGAGTAAAGCGAGGAAGCCCCGCTAAGTCCAGCCTGTCGGTGACCGAGGTGAACAAGCGATCCCCTGGAAGACCAGGTACGAGCATGGCGAGATCGTCGTCCAAGATCGCCTCGTGAAGGATGCCGACGACGCCTCCCCCATCCGCATCGGGCCCTTGAACATCGGCGTGCTCGATCACAAGCAAGCCACCTGGACGCAACAAGATCGCGGCCATGCGTGCGATTCGTCGGATGAGGTCCAAGCCATCGGCGCCTCCGAACAGCGAAATGGCGGGATCGTGATCTCGCACCTCGATTTCGCGCGGCACCATGGCGTCGGGGATGTACGGCGGGTTGGCGCACACGACATCGATCGATCCTGCAAGACCGCTCAATGGCTGACCCACCGACGCGACATCGCCGGCGTCAGCCGCGATCACCTCGGCAGTGGACTCGACCGACGCCAATGCCTCGCGGTATCCAGCAACGTTGCGCTTGGTCCATTCCAGTGCCGCCGCATCCCACTCCACCAAATACACACTCGAGCCAGGTGCCTCCAACGCCAGTGACAGGCCCAAGGCCCCGCTGCCCGCACACAAATCCACCGCAGTTCCGTCACTCGCCTCGCGCAGAGCACGAATTCCGACTTCGGCCACCAATTCAGTTTCCGGGCGGGGAATGAACACACCCGGTCCGACCGCGAGTTCGATGCGACGAAAGGCCGCTCGACCAGTGATGTGCTGCAATGGAACTCTGCTCAAGCGGCGGGCGACGGCCTTCTCGAATTGCATCCGCTGGGAGGCCGTCGGGCGATCGTGCAGAAATAACCGATTCCGCGGCACATCGAGCACCCACGCCATCAACAACGCAGCATCGGCTTGAGGTGAAGGAACGCCGGCTCCGGCTAAACGTCGTTCTGCATCGAACATGAGGTCGCGCAACGTGTGCCGACCACCGTTTGTGGTCTCATCCGCGGACTCGACACCATCGAAGAACGCGGGACCGTCAGCCACTGTGCTCCCGACCTCTCAGACGGATGTTTCGGCAGAGCCGGACAGGCGGGTTTCTCGATCAGCCGCCGTGCATGCATCGACGATCGCGTCGAGGTCACCGTCGAGCACCTGGTCAAGGTTGTGGGCTTTGAAGTTTACTCGGTGGTCGCTGATGCGATTCTCCGGAAAGTTGTAGGTGCGAATGCGCTCGCTTCGGTCCACCGTGCGCACCTGGCTGCGTCGAGCATCCGAAGCTTCCTGCGCCGCTTGCTCCTCGGCGATCGCCAAAAGTCGGGCACGCAGGATGCGCAGTGCCTGTTCGCGGTTTTGCAGTTGACTTTTCTCGTTCTGGCACGACACGACAACGCCAGTAGGAATGTGCGTAATGCGCACCGCGGAGTCGGTTGTGTTGACGCTCTGCCCGCCCGGACCAGATGATCGATAGACATCGATGCGCAGATCGTTCGGGTCGATTGTGACGTCGACATCCTCGGCCTCCGGCAACACCAATACCCCCGCTGCCGATGTGTGGATGCGCCCCTGAGATTCGGTGACCGGAACGCGCTGAACGCGATGGACTCCACCTTCGAACTTCAACCGTGCGAAGGGAGCCTCGCCAGGCTCCGGTGCCCCCTTGGCCTTCACCGCCAGCGACACGTCCTTGTAGCCCCCGAGATCGGACTCGACCGCGTCGATGATCTCCGTGGCCCAGCCACGACGCTCGGCATACCGCACGTACATCCGAAGGAGATCTCCCGCGAACAGTGCCGACTCCTCACCGCCTTCCCCTGCCTTCACCTCGACGATGATGTCCTTGTCATCCATGGGATCCCGCGGAATCAGCAGTTCGCGGAGCTTCTCTGCCGCCTGATCTTCCCGCTCGGCCAAGCTCGCAGCCTCTTGAACGAAGGACTCATCACCCATCTCGGCGAGCTCGACCGCGGCTGCATGGTCCTCGTGCAGGGACAGCCATTCCCGATAGGCCGCCACAACCGGACGCAACTGTGCGTAGCGACGTCCGAACTTGCGGGCCCTGGCCTGATCGGTGTGGATGGAGGGGTCGGCGAGTTCGCGCTCGACGTCGTCGAGTTCACGCGCGAGGTCCTCGCAACTGTCGAACACGACTTCCGCCTTCCACTTACCCGCTCGACACTCCAAGGTCGGTCAGGCCCATCAGAAAAGACATCGGGCGCCGGTCGGGGACCGACCGCGCGACGGGGGAGACACGCGGCCGATCCCGGGCCGGCGCCCGGGGTCGAACTACTTAGAACCTGAGCCGGAGCCCTTTCCGTAGCGATTTTCGAACTTCGCCACGCGACCGCCCGTATCGAGGATCTTCTGCTTCCCAGTATAGAACGGATGGCACTGGGAACAAACATCCGCGTGGATGACACCGTTCTTAGCGGTGCTCCGCGTTGTGAAAGTGCTCCCGCAGGTGCAGGTCACCGTGGTTTCCACGTACTCGGGGTGGATATCAGCCTTCACGTTTTCACGTCCTCATCGTTGTTGTCCGGGTCGATCCCGCTCGCCCCCGACGGGCGGCGGGTCGTGAACCGGAGCCGGCAAAGTATGCCACGGCCGGGGTCAGTCGTCGTCGGTGGACCCCTGGACCGATGGCGTCGTCTTTTGCACCTGGAGCAAGAAGTCGTAGTTGTTGTCGTTCTCGCGCAACTTGCTGAGCAGGAGCTCGATGGACTGCTGCTGGTCAAGGGCGTGGAGCACCCGACGCAGCTTCCACACGATCTTGAGCTCATCATTGGACATCAGGAGCTCTTCCTTGCGAGTGCCCGAGGCATCGACGTCCACCGCGGGGAACACTCGCTTGTCCGCGAGTCGGCGGTCAAGCTTGAGCTCCATATTGCCGGTTCCCTTGAACTCTTCGAAGATAACTTCGTCCATGCGCGATCCGGTCTCGACGAGCGCCGTGGCCAGAATGGTCAAAGAGCCGCCATTTTCGATGTTGCGCGCAGCACCGAAGAACTTCTTGGGCGGGTAGAGCGCCGTGGAATCGACACCACCGGACAGGATTCGGCCCGATGCTGGAGCTGCCAGGTTGTAGGCACGCCCCAGACGGGTCATCGAGTCCAAGAGCACGACCACATCGTGTCCGAGTTCGACCAGGCGCTTGGCCCGCTCGATGGACAACTCAGCGATGATCGTGTGGTCCTCAGCAGGCCGGTCGAAGGTCGACGCGATTACCTCGCCCTTGACTGAGCGCTGCATGTCAGTTACTTCCTCGGGCCGTTCGTCAACCAGCACAACCATGAGATGAACTTCAGGGTTGTTCTCGGTGATGGCGTTCGCAATGGCTTGCAACACCATGGTCTTACCGGCCTTGGGCGGTGAGACGATGAGCCCGCGTTGACCCTTACCGATCGGAGCTACAAGGTCGATCACGCGCGTTGTGAGGTTCTGCGGCGTGGTCTCCAAACGCAGTCGATCCTGCGGGTACAGCGGAGTTAACTTCGAGAAGTCAGGACGATCCTTAGCCGACTCGACGTCTCCCCCATTGATCGACTCCACGCTGACCAGCGGGTTGAACTTCTCCCGACGCTCACCATCGCGCGGCTGGCGAACCTGACCGGTAATCGCATCGCCCTTGCGCAGACCGTACTTTCGCACCAAGGACAACGAGACGTAGACATCGTTGGGTCCGGGCAAGTAACCGCCCGTGCGCACGAACGCGTAGTTGTCCAAAACATCGACGATTCCGGCAACAGGCAACAAAACGTCGTCTTCGGTGACGACCGGCTCGCCTTCGCCGTAACCGCCACCCTTGCGATCACGACGATCCCGGTAGCGATCACGGCCACGCCGGCGTCGGCGGCCGTTCTCATCACGGTCGCCACGATCACCACGATCGCCGCGGTCGCCACGGTCACCGCGGTCGCCACGGTCGCCACGATCTGCCCGAGCACCGCGGGATTCACCTGCCTCGGCGTCCTGAGCGGACTTGTCGTCTGAACGAGTGTCCGACTCCGTCGAGGCGTCCTTCGCAGAGTTCTTCGTTGATTCCGCTGGCGCACCTGCGTCACGCGATGCTGAGCGGGATGAACGTCGCGGGGCACCACCTTGCTTTTGACGCTCGCTGATGGCGGCGACGAGCTCTTGCTTGCGCATTCCACTCGAACCGGTGATGCCCAACTGCTGGGCGAGCTGCTTCAACTCGGGCAGGAGCATCGATGCGAGGCTGCTGCCGCGATCGGCAGCGCGCGATGTGGTGGTGTCGGTCATGGTTTCCTTCGGATTACCCGACTCCTGGAGAGAACCCAAGAGTCTCTAGATAGTGGACTTCAGCCCCCGGCTAGGTCACCGCTTGCGGGGCCGCCTCACGAATCTTGGCTCGAAAACCCTGGGAGATCACCCTGGGCGGGAAAGAAGCCGGGGATTCGCCTAGTGCACAAAAGTCGTGCACCGTCCTGAAATGGACTGCTGAGGCGTCCTAACGATACCACCCGGCCCGTCAAACGAGGTCGATGGGGCGCTCCTGCGCGCCGACATCACTGATCGGCAGGTCGTGCACGACCCAATTTCCGCTCCCATTCGTTGCCTCACGAACGCGGTCGACGTCCTCGGGCCGATGAGTGATGACGAGCACGGACGGTCCCGCACCGGAGATCGCCGCCGGCACGCTCTGACCCCGCAATGACTCCACCAAAGCAACCGATTCCGGATAGACATCGGCCCGCGCGACCTGATGGAGACGATCGGACATCGCTTCCCACAGCAAGTCAGGTTGCCGCGTGATGGCATGCACCAACAGCGCAGATCGACTGAGGTTGTGGACCGCGTCGGCGTAGGTAACAGAATCCGGTAGAGCCTGTCGCGCCGCAGAAGTAGCAAGCGTTTCCGACGGCACCGCCACGATGGCGCGAAGATCCGTATGCGGATTTAGGCGAACACAACCGGGCACACCTGAGTCGTCGAGCCAGGCAACTGTAAAGCCACCGTGCAACGAGGCCGCCAGGTTGTCGGGATGACTTTCCATAGTGGTGGCCAGGGCCAGCAATTGTGCATCGGACATCACGGAATCAGCGTCCGACGATGCGGTCACCATCGCGCGCGCAAGGACCATGCCACCGATGATCGCTGCGGCCGAGGAACCCAATCCACGCCCATGGGGAATCGCGTTTCTGCACCGGAGTACGAAGCCTGCTGGCTGCACACCCATTGCGTCGAAGGTCTTTTTCATGGCCTGGACGACAAGGTGCCGCTCGTCGCGCGGGACGTCATCGGCTCCTTCGCCGGCGACTTCGACGAGGACGCCTTCATCCTCGGTGATCATCGCGATCAACTCGTCATAGACGGAAAGAGCCAGACCAATGGAGTCAAAGCCGGGACCCACGTTCGCGCTGCTGGCTGGAACGAGAACCCGAACCGGTCCGGAACGTAATTCGCTCATCAAAGCCCGTCCATCAGTCGACCAGACCTAGCGCCTGTGCTGCTGCTGTGACGTCCACCGGAACCACAACCGGTTCGGCCGCGGAATCCAGTGCCCACTGCGGATCCTTCAAGCCGTTTCCGGTCAACGTCGCAACGATCATCTGGCCAGGATCGAGTTGGCCTTGTTGCTTCATCTTCAGCAGTCCGGCAACGCCGGCAGCACTCGACGGCTCACAGAACAGACCCTCCGTGGACGCGAGCAGACGGTAGGCGCTGAGGATCTCCTCGTCGGTGACGGAATCGATCAGACCACCGGACTCGTCGCGGGCGGCGATGGCTGCATCCCAAGACGCTGGATTGCCAATGCGGATTGCCGTGGCGATGGTCTCCGGTGAGGTGACGGGAGTACCCGACACCAGCGGTGCCGCGCCAGCAGCTTGGAAGCCCCACATACGCGGCAGCGAGTCGCTGATCCCATCGCTCTTGTACTCGGTGTAGCCGCGCCAGTATGCGGTGATGTTCCCCGCGTTACCCACAGGCAGGGCGTGGATGTCCGGTGCGCGATCGAGCAGGTCGACGATCTCGAAACTCGCCGTTTTCTGCCCTTCGATGCGCACCGGATTGACGCTGTTCACCAAGGCCACCGGGTAGGAATCAGACAGCTCGCGTGCAACGGTGAGGCAATCGTCGAAATTGCCATCGACCTGGAGCAACGTGGCTCCGTGCACGATCGCTTGTGCCAACTTGCCCATCGCGATCTTGCCCTGCGGCACGAGCACCGCACTGATCATGCCGGCCTTCACCGCGTAGGCGGAGGCACTCGCCGACGTATTACCGGTCGACGCACAGATAACCGCCCGCGCGCCGTCTTCGGCAGCCTTGCTGATGGCCATCGTCATACCGCGGTCCTTAAAGGATCCTGTCGGATTGGCGCCTTCGAACTTCAGCCACACTTCGCACCCGAGCGTCTCGCTGAGCGAGCACGCGTAGACCAGTGGCGTGCCACCCTCGCGTAAAGACACGATCGGTGTTGTGTCGCTAACGGGAAGACGATCGCGATATTCCTCAATAACTCCTCGCCACTGATGTGCACCGCTCACGGTCGCTCTTCTCCTTCAACGCGCATAACACCCACGACTCGACGCACGGTTTCCAGATTCCGAAGTTGGTCCACTGTGGCACTCAGGGCCGCGTCGGTCGCAAGGTGCGTGCGCACCACCAAACCTGCGTCTGCGCCGTGGCCTTCTTGGTGCACGACCTGAATGCTCACACCATTGTCGGCGAAGGCCGCAGCAACGCTGGCGAGAACACCTGGACGATCGGCAACATCGAGGTTTACGTAGTACTCGGTGCGCGCATGACCGATCGGTAGCACCGGCAGAGCCGAGTAGGTGCTCTCCCCCGGCCCACGGCTTCCGCTCACGCGGTTGCGCGCGGCTGCGACCACGTCGCCGAGAACAGCACTCGCCGTCGGGTGACCGCCTGCACCGCGGCCGTAGAACATAAGTTGGCCTGCGGCATTTGCCTCAACAAAGACGGCGTTGAACGATTCGCGAACTGCGGCAAGAGGATGTGTGCGCGGCAGCATCGTGGGATGCACACGAACGATCACGCCAGCATTACCCGGCTCGTCGACCTGTTCGGCGATCGCGAGGAGTTTGATCACGAAGCCCATCTCTCGCGCCGCAGCCATGTCATCGGCAGTGACGTCGGCGATGCCTTCGACATGGACGTCGGCGAGCGTGACGCGAGTGTGGAAGGCGAGTTCGGCAAGGATCGCTGCCTTGGCTGCCGCGTCGTGGCCATCCACGTCCAGGGACGGATCGGCCTCGAGGTAGCCGAGTGCATCGGCTTCGGCGAACACGTCGTCGTACTCGACGCCCTGCTCGTCCATTTTGGTCAGCATGAAGTTGGTGGTGCCGTTGACGATGCCCATCACTTTGCGAACTCGGTCACCAGCGAGGGACTCACGCAGCGGTCGCAACAGCGGGATGGCACCGGCGACGGAAGCCTCGAAGTAGAGGTCGACCCCGTGCCGCTCGGCCGCCTCGAACAGCGTCGCGCCATCCTCAGCCAACAGCGCCTTGTTGGCCGTGATCACACTCGAGCCAGCGGCCATTGCAGTGAGGATGCACTCACGCGCGATTTCTATCCCGCCCATGAGTTCCACCACAATGTCGGCACCACTCTTGGCGACAGCAATGGGATCGTCGCTGATCAGATTTGCGGGGATGCCAGGGCGCGGCTTGCTCGCATCGCGTACGGCCACCGCGGTGAGTCGCAATGGCGCTCCGACGCGCTCCCGGAAGTCCTCACTGTGCTCGGTGAGCAACTCGACGACCGAGGTACCGACGGTGCCGCCCCCCAATAGGGCGACCGTTACCTCTTCACGCGCCGACATGCCTGCTCCTTCGTCTTGCGTTCCGCACTCGCGGCTGCTTTCGGGGCTACACCCTCTCAGGTGTGCGCATCGAGACCGAGCAGGTCCTCGGTCGTCTCCCGGCGAATGATGATCGACGCCTGCGCGTCACGTACTCCTACGACACCGGGACGGGCCAGGTAGTTGTAGTTCGAGGCCATCGATCGGCAATAGGCGCCGGTTGCAGCAACAGCAAGTAGATCTCCGGGTGCAAGATCCCCGG
>Ga0222719_10004828_pt1 | contig 11762 bp, 10 predicted proteins | sample C33_34DmetaG_FD_165039 | JGI IMG/M metagenome (GOLD analysis project Ga0222719, IMG submission 165039) | Estuarine water microbial communities from San Francisco Bay, California, United States - C33_34D | ecosystem: Environmental > Aquatic > Marine > Unclassified | place: USA: California...
ACTTTTTTCAATGATCCCTCAATTTAGTGCTGTTTGAAAAAAAATTGAAATGGATTATTGAAACCAGAAGATGTCCCCCCCAGCAACAAGAAGAAGAACATATTGAAGAAAAAACTATGGCGTCTATTCAATTCCCCGAGGAAGTATTCTCCCTTATTAAGTCATTTACAAAACCAGAAATTTGGGAGTGTGAATGCTGCGAAGAACAATTCAATAAACAAAAAAACGAACCTGTAGAGGAGTTAGTATACTCCGATTTCTGCAAAGAATGCTATGAAATTTATTTGTGTCCGTGCGGAAGTATCTCCAAGGAATTGGTACATTTCCAATGCGAAGCGTGTTCCGTATGGTGCTGCGGAGAGTGCGAAGGTTTGTATGATTCAGACGAAAACGAAGGTTATTGCGCGGAATGCTGCGAAAATGAAGACCACCCTTAAAAAAAAAATAAAAAAAAACATTAAAAAAAAACATTAAAAAAAAATTGAAATGACTGCTGTTCCTTTATGGAATGGCACGACTCACGTAAGAAAGAACTTATAAAAATACAAGAAAAAAATGTCTAAACGCTGGATCTGCGAAAAATGTTTTTCATCACGACTTATATTCAATAAACGGGACATTGAGCGTCATTACAATACTATTAGGTGTAAAAAACTTGCTACGTGGGAGTTAATGAAAGAGTGGGGTTGTATTACACTAAAAGAAAAAGCAAAACAAGAAAAAGCAAAAAAACAAGAAAAAGCAAAAAAAGAAAAAAAACAAAAAAAGAAAGAAAAACTGAAGCGCGGTCGTCCTCTAACATATGTTCGTCCTGTAGCGAAAGAAGGGGAAAAAATTTGCAAACATTGCCATTGCGCGAGGGTGCTTATTGAATTCGACAGACGTGGTAAAGAATGGAGTTGTTGTAATACTTGTTCTGAACGTATGAAACAAGACTATAGGAATGGTACAAAGAAAATGAGACAGAGGACACAAGAGCAGATACGTATTTATAATAAAATATACCACGAAAAACACAAACAGCATCTTGTAGAAAAAATGGCATATAATAAACATTTGAGAGAACACAAAATACTTTATGAATTTGTAATGAAAGAATTAAATAACTAAAGGAATATATATATTATTATTATTATAGGAGAAATTTTTATTTAACTAACTTTTAAAGAGTAAATGAAAAAACAAAAAAAAGAAACAAAAAAGAAAACTATAGGAATCTCTTTCAAAACTATGTAAAATAAAAATTTCTCCTATATATTTTTTCGTTAAAAACACTTAAAATTAATTTCTCCTATAATATATATATATGGTATATGTTTATGAAGATCAACATAAATATTATGAGAAAATAAAAGATAAAAAAAATAAATTAAAATTAGAAAAATACCACGCTAACAATCCTAAATGCATTTGTGGATTAAGACTAAATAGTAAGGACCACGAATTATCTTCGAAACATAATAAATATTTATATGAAGAAAAATTAAAAGAAACTCTAGGAAAAGAGAATGTGGATAAATACCTTTATCCCATGATGGGAAAATACCCTAAATTAACAAGCAAAATAAATGAGGTAACAAAGAAAACTTATAAAAAGTTTATAAGTTAAGACACTTAAAATTATTCATATCTATAATGTAGATATGGATAATCTTGACGTTAAACATCAATTAGAATTAAACGAAAAATCTGGAAAAGATCAATGGTGGAATGATAAGGACGTGGACTGGGACCGCTATTTTATTCGTTGGTCTTCTGGTAAACGCTGGTTAGTGAAATATGGTACAGATACAGCGTGGAAAGTGAGCGACGATGATAAACAAGAATGCTCTAGATGTGGTGCTGTTATTTATAAAAAAGTAAATGGTATGTATTATCATCAACAAACAAAAACGTGTATTGATAGATGTAACCAGATAGGTAGAGGTATAGCGCAAAAGAAAAAACAAGAACACACTGATTTAGTAAGAAATATAAGATATGTAAAATGTGAGTGTGGTATCAGATACAAATGGTATTACAGAAAACAACATTTTGTTTGTAAAACGCATCTAAAATATTTAGAGACCACCGCTTAAGAAGTCATCTATTTCTTGTTTATATAATTTAGTTTGTTTCTTATTCAAGAGAGATTCAACACGTTCTATGTCTTCAAAAATAGCAGGATCTTTTGGTATCACAACATCATCTTCTTCAATTGTTCGTCTTATAATTTTAAAGAAAACCGTAGAATCATCTCCTAATGTGTTTGCTAATGACCCATCTGGATTTGTAATACTTACTTTCAATTCATTCACTACACGTTTTCTGTTATTTGTATATACTAAATTACTTATATCATCACTATAAAAATAATCACTCTGTCCGTATTGTTTCGAGGCGATAGCAACTACAGGCATTATTGTCTGTGTTGTCGCATTATTCAAATACTTATAGTTATCATCTACAAGAGAACATCTCACTAAAAAGAATGGTTTATCTAACTTACTTGAAAAACCACTTGCATATATTTTTGTTCCATAATCGGTTGAACTCACTTCAATAAAAAATGGATTTTCATTCAATTGTCCGTTAAATAAACTCGCACCATTTGGAGATTCTCCTATGACTGTTCCTGTTGTTAAATCCACTTGTGCTGGTTGTGAATGGTCGTTAACAGGATTATTACCTATATAAGATATAATTTGTTCTGAGAGATTATTAACACCTATGAGACCCCCCTCATTAATAAAACTAGTATTTGGCATTTGTATGGTATAATTTAATCCTCCTACAATATTTTGTGTAATGGATATAAAACCACTTGTTAATAAATCTCCATCGGTTCTCATGGGATATGATGATGTTTGTAATGTTATTTCTGTTAAAAAATTACTTGTAAAATTTCTCAATTGATTACAATATTGAAATGGAGTAGGTAGCATATCTGTTAATTCAAATCCTAAGGTTTTCCATAAAGATGTATCCCAGTTTGTTCTTCCATAATCACCGAAGTCGTATACTTGAACCCCACACATTGTGTCGTATATGAGTTCAGGGTCTGGTCGTATCGTTCCTGCTTCATATTTTTTTTCAATAAAACCAAAATCAGTTGGAAAAGATCCCCACCCATACGATACTAATAATGTATCTAAAAAGGGGTCTACACTATAATCTGTTTGTACGTCATCAGGAGGGCGATTGAAATTCTGTGCTGATGTTGTATGTGTGTTTGTAATTGTACCGCCGTCAAATGTGTTATATCTACAATCTTGATCGAAACAAAACATTCGTGTTGTATAATCTTTATCTACTGGAAATAAATATTTATATTCGTTTCCTGTAATATACCCACTCATAGCACAATCTGCATTTAATAATGTTTTATGTTTCGTTATTTCAGGCGCTAATATAATTAATCCATCGTTATATAAATTTTGTTTCTTTTTGTTATATTGAATAATATCAATACCTTGATTATCATTAAGTGGATATGATACAGAATATATATCACTATCATCTACGGAATAATTAGGAGCAGGTAATCCCATAAGATTAGTGAATGGTTCTTGAACGCTAGGTTGTAATGAAGGTTGTGCGGATTGAATACCTTGATTATATTCATTAAATAATTGTTGTGGCGTGTAAAACATATTCCAGTAAAATTTTTGATTGGTTGTATCATAATTTAATTCTGGTGTTCTAGCACCTATGAATAATCTCTCATTATAAATAGAATCACTTCTACTTGAACCACAGAACATTACATTTGTTTTATCTTGTGTATCCATCTCATACGAGCAGAGCATAGATGTGAAATTTCTCCACCCTGTTTTTAAATGTGAATAACCAAATCCAAAAACAATTGTCCCAGCATATCCTGTTTTTATTTGTGATAATGATGTAGCGTTCGCATTAATTCTTAATAAAGGTTCTGCGGCAAATGCTACACTATCTACATAATCATAATCTTTTAATCCTTGTGTACTTTGTCCGAATGATTGGAAATATTTTTCTTTTACAAATGATACTAATGGTATCGTCATGAATTCATTATTAGGAAATCCCCAGTAATAATTATCGGTGATTGTTTTATTTATAAATGTTTCATAATCAAATGATATTATCATTCCACGAGGACGATTTCTTAAATACTTATCGCTTCCTAATGTAGAACGAGGTTCGTCATTACCTAATGGAGTTATAAATGTTTCTAACATAAAATGAGAATATGCTAAACCTTGTGTTACATCTATCAGTCCATCATCTACTTGTGCTTGTATAAAATTATACCATTGAGAGATTCTATTAATAGTAAAAGCATTCTCCACCACAACATTCCCAGTTTGGTCGTCAACCGAAGGATTTAGAGTGGTTAATGTTAAATTCATTTCAACAGGATATATAGGTTGTGTATCAATAGAACCACTCGCAACATTCACACTTGGAACACCTAGTTCCATTCCATACTTCATAAAATTAGGATACTTTCTTAATATAGGTTGTAAATTAATATCATCAGGATTAGAAAATGCAGGGGGTTCTTCATCATTTCGTAAAGACCAGCGGTTATAATTACCATTCGTACAACCATTATATTTATTTCCGTGTTCGTAATCTAATATAGCGTTTTGTGTAATTTCTGTTAAATTATTATCAGTAGGTCGTACAGCATTTCTGTAAGCAAACCAATTGAAAGCAGATTTCCCACAAGTATAAGCAGTATTTCCATTCATTGTTATTTTTTCTTTTGTTCCCACATAAACAGGCATACCTATAGGTGATACAATATTAAATTCATTCAAAGGTGTATCATTGTTATAATCTACAGGAGCGTTTCCAATTAATAAAGCAGTAACATCTGTTTCGCCAGTTTTATCATTCGAATCACTTCGTGTTGTGGAAAAATAAAAATAATCTTCATCAAATGTAATTCGTCCATCGTCATAAGGATTTGTTGTATTTACAAATATATATTGATTGATACCATTCCCATCGTAGATCGCATTATATAAATGAAATGTATAACCAGCAAGTTCTGTATTCGCATAGGTCTGTCCTGTTTCAGAATACCACCCAGAATTTTTATCACAATATTCATTTACCATTAATCGCATGTATTCAAAGTCTTCTCTGTCTTGAGTAGTAGATGGTTCAAAGCGGTATCGCATATAAGTCACATTATTTAAATACTGACTAGCAATTAATGTTGTTTTTCCTGAAATGTTTTTTAATAGACCACACCCATATTTTATTGGATTTGTACCTGCGCCTGGGGTATGTGATACTAAACCTATTTCTAATGTATCATCTTTACCATTTGTATTATTTAATTGTGGAACCGCCACTGGCGTCATACCCACGAAGTATCTCCCATTGTTACTCATTGTTTCATTCAATCCATTCACAACATCATTGAAATATACTTGATTCATTTCATCACTTATGAAACTTCCTAATGAATCTGGAGTATAAAACCCTTTTGGGATTTTTAAATTAATCTCTCTTTGAACTAAATCATATCTACCAGTAGAAGTCTTATACATAAGTGTATAACGATTACCTGTATTACAAATGTCTCTTATTCCTTGATTCAAGAGAGAATTAATCATAAAATCTTTATAAGTTCCTGTTTCATATTTATCACTATTTGGCGTATGTAAGATATCATTATATACACACGCTTCTGTAATATTTTTTAAACTATTAGATGGAAAAGATTGTATTTGTGGTACATTCGAATAATGTTCTACATTCGCACCTGTTCCCACATCTTCTCCACGAGGAAGTGTTATTGTATACCCATACCCTAGGTCATCTGTATCTTCACTTGTTAATTTCATAGAATGATATGGAAATGCAACGATATTTTTTGTATCCATTGTTTTATAATATGAAAATTTAAAGGACGCATCTACTGTATCATTATTTGAATCATTCTTATCAAAAATTTCTATAGAATTTTCCCCACTATTGGGTACGGATACCCACGAACCTATGGTTTTTATCTGGTCTCCTTCATTTAAAATGATAGAAGGTGTAGTAGTCGTCCACGAACTTGTCCCATTTCCCACTTGTGATTGTTTCACACTTGCTTCAATGACTAGTTCATCAGCATATTCCATTATATAATATTTGTAGATATAATATTATATAATAATTATTCAATTAATCATATTCCGAGGTTACCACACGTCCAGAAGGCGCAACTTGGAACGAGCGCATGTAACCGATGAAATAATATTGAAGAGACCCTTCAGTAATGGTTTCTTGTGGTTGATAAGCACCTATTCCTCCTTGAGTTTTTTTGTAGAAAAGTCGTACAGGTGTGTTTCCCATTTGGAAAGGGCGACCTGTATCGTCTTGGAGATTGTAACCGAGAAGATTGAGTTTACCAGCAACATTACGAAGTTGATTTTTACCATTGAAAAGTTGTCCGCCTAGAGCAAGGACTTGTAGACCATTCGGTACAGGACCATCATCTTCACCATTAGAATTCGAATACATAGGACGAGGAATGTATGGTTTTACATCATAGAGTTCAGAAAGCGAATTGTAATTTTCCATTTGTGTGTTATTATTATCAGGATTAAAATTAGCATCATTGAGAGAAAGTTGAATAGAACGGTTATTATCACCGTCAGAGTAGTATCGCCCTAGTAATTCCAGAGGAGATCCAGCAACAGTTTTTAGTTCAATGTTACGAATGTCTGTGAGTTTGTAATTCGAGCAACCGAGTTCACGTTCGTATTGTTGAATGGTAGGGTCGGTAGGAGCAAGGGACGAAATTACTTGTACTACGTAATCTTTGTACGAGAACGAAAGACCACCTTGCGCTTCTTGTTGCGCTGAGATTTTATCCATAACCGCAGGGTCATCATATACAATGTGATCCGAAAGGAAAAAGCAATCTTCTTGACGTACGGTTCCTGCTTCGTGAACGTATGCTTCAGTTCCTCGTTTTACGACTACTTTACCTATGGCGTCATCTTGTTTCCAATAGATATCAATGTATAATTGTTCCATAATATTTACAGGTAATTGTACTCCGTAAAGGAAAGGGAATAGTTGTTGAAGAGATACACGGACTTGCTGGATAGCAGTAGGGACTGCGTGGTTTGTTCCACTAGGAGAATCAAGACCGCCTAAATTAATAATTTTAGGGGTGGACCAGCGACGACCATATGGTGCTGCTACGCCAATAACATCTTTAGGTTCACCACTGAAACGTACACACGCATTAGAACCAGTCGATTCACGAGGACCTGTGTAAGCAAAAGTGGAGTTAGAAAGATTGAGGTATCTGGCGAGGAAATGCGAGTATTCAGCATCACGGAATACTTCTTCACATACTTGTTTTTCTGCAAAATTTCGGTTATCCATGATAACACGACCACTTTGTGTGGAAAGAACAGCACGTTCAATATTAGCAAGACACCCTACACCGAGTGGGAAATTGTGTCCTTGTGTCGAATTTTTACTTTTAAAACTCCATTCAATAATAGCGGTAGAATTGAGAATCCCTTGACGAGGGACTTCAAAACGTACTTGTTGCTGACTAAAACTTACAGGTTGAGTTTTAACAGTGTGTAGCGTAGCACTATGAGGGGTACTCATATTTTCAAAACGAAGTTCTTCTGGTAATTCCATATATATATATTATTATATATTTTATGTATATATTTCTTCTAACTCTATTTTAAAAAAAATTGAAGTAGTTAGTTTTCTAATGTATAAGAGCAACTATGACTAATATGCCACCAGCGGATTGGTATGATATAACAGGACGAAAGAGACAGGCGTTTGACTATAAAGGACTTTTATTTCCACACATTCCATCGTCTCAAGATATTAAACGTATGAACCCAGACCAACTTCGTGGAAAACTTGGATATCTTGCGAGTTGGGCGACACAAAATGAATATTTGTGGAATAAACAAACTGATTTACATAAAGAAAATCCAATGATAAAAAGAGAAAATCAAAAATTATTTCAAGAAAATCAAAAACTAAAAAAAGAACTTGATGCCTTGAAACAATTAGAATTGGATAGAATACTTGATGCTTCTATGTGTGAAATTTACGAACGGACCGAAATTCCTGAAGGAGAATAACTTACCATTGTTTTAGCAAGAGCGTACAGGTACATCGCATTAGGAGATGCATCACTAAGGTTAGAATCAACGGTGATTGTTAATGGTTGGTTCGAGAAATCAGCGCCAGAGTAATTACCGAGCATATCATAGGGAACGCCTAGCACGTAATTCTCTTTGTTAAGAACATTCATTTGATTGGTAGAAGTTTGTGTGAATCCAGTAGAACCTATAGCAGTGCGTACATCATTAATATTTCCGTCAATCGCAGTACGATTAATATCAGTTAATTTTTTTAGCGACATTAAATAGTAACGTTGGAGTTGCGCCTCATTCGAATTATCAAGAACATCAAGATCAAAGAGGAATGGCATCTGGGCGCCATTTCGGAGGAAATTTACTTTTGTGACTTGTTCCGAAGTCGCCGCGCCGCCAGTCACATTACTAGAGATACGCATACATTGGTATTGATTGTTAGCATAGTTATTAATGTAATTCGCAGGAACAAATGAGAAATATACACTGACGAGTTCACGGAGACCTAAATTAAATACACTATTATGTTGAGAAGATTGTAAGATACTGAAGAGAGAAGTAAATGTATTCATCTCGACTTCACCACTTTCCATACCAGCAAGAGCGCCACGTTCTTCAGCACTTGGTACAAGGTACTCGCCAGTAAGCGAAAGGTCATATAATTCATATTGGGGGTTTAAAGAAGTGTTATCGCATGTGAAGACCGCCTCGTTAGGAGCAAGGTCAATGGAAAGCATTAGACCACCGAGTTTCATAAGAGGAAGACGGTTACCACTTGCCATTGTTAGACCTGTGAAAATACTGGTACAGAATTCTACACCTACTGCTACGCCACCTGCCCCAAAAGCAGGTGAACCGAAAGCGTTGTCCCCATAATCAAGATTTTGTGTGGCGATAGATTCTACTTGAAGATTGGATTGATAATTTTGTGTACTGCTTAGAGCAGGACGTATGGAATTAATAAGTTTAGGGTAGTTATTTACTTTCTCAATGACGGACCGACTCATTTTAGACGACCACGCTACATTCTCAAAGCACGAATTGATACCGAGGTATTGGTCTAGACGTATTTTATCACCTTCTTGAATTTCATTGAGGGTTCCTGGTTTGATGCGGTATTTACCTACCAGACGTAGTTTAGAAGGATCGAGAAGAACATTCGAATTAGGGAGTTCGAAAGTGAGGACTGGTTGACCCTGGTGAGCAAAAATACCATCAGAAGGAGCATTCGAAGGACGAATACGAAAATTTTGTTTTCCATTACCCATTCCTGAAGTTTGCACGTTTGACGACATATATATTTACTAAATAAAAAAATATGAGAATTTTATTTAGTTATAAGTATTTAATGTTTTTTCATAGATTAAATCGTTTTTTGAACGACGAAATATTTGCGGTTCTGCTTCTGCTATTTCCCCACAAAATGTAATATGAAAGTGATTTTGGAGTCATAGGAGCAGATAAACTTCCTTTTCCTTTTGAATGTCTAGCACGATAAGACGCACGTTGTTCGTCTGTGGCACCTATTGTGTAGTCGGAATATGAAGATGCGCCGAAATTTACCTTTTTTGTTTTACCATCTCCTAAATCGAAGGTCGCAGTCCATTTTTTTCCTTTTGCTTCACTTCTTGTTACAGATTTTAATTTTGGCATATACATATAATGATTATTTTTTTTTATAATAATCATTTAGAACGATTCAGATTATTCTCACTTGAAGTAACCCATCTTAGATTTGATAGATTGTTATTTGTTTTGTTTCTATCAATGTGATCTATTAGAGGTTTATCATCTGGATTATTTACAAATACTAATCCTAATAATCTGTGAATTCTAAATGTTTTTCGTTTTCCTTTTTTTACCAAATCTACCCTTTTGTATCCATTACTACAAAATCTCTCTTTCAATATACAATCATTTCTAATTGAATATACTTGTCCTAAACGATTAATAGCATATTCATCAAGATATCCATATATAGGTATAAAATCATCATCCATTACTACTATATAAGTTATGTATTCTTTAAGTTAGTTTTATAACTTATTTTTCTACGGTCACGCCTTCAGGACGCATTACAAGAGAATGTACCGCACTTACATAATGATTTACATTGTAAGCGTTCGCCGCACCTCCATCGGTGGAGGTAGATTCTATGGTGAGATTAAGATTGCTATTGACGGTGTTGAATGTGGTATTGTGAATCGCAAGATTGCGCCCTAAGAAGAATGTTTTATCTTTGTAAAGATTTTGGTATCCATCAAACGAGAGTAATTTATGTGGCATACAGTAGTCATACGATTTATGTTGTTCTGCGATAAGTTCTTGCGATAGACTTCCTTTTCTCGCTTTATTGCAATCAATCGAACGAGCAGGGTGTTTAATTCCATGATATTCATAATTGTATTGACTAATTTTTAGGAAATCAAGATTACCAGCAACATTACGAGAACTGTAACTGGTAGCGCCCACCACGTGAGGGATACTTACAATTCCTTTAGCACGTGTGGCGACAAAAGGAAGATTCATAGAAGCAAGGGTTGTTCCACTTTGTACGTTTGAGCGTACGAGTTGATATCCTTTCATATCAAGACGCATACCTTCGCCAGAGTTCATCGCTTTTTGTAAGGCGAGAACATACGAAGGAGGAGGAGTGATAACTGGAACTTCAAGGGCAATATTTTTCATAGCGTATTGAATTACAGATTCGTCAGCAATTTTAGTTTTCATTGTTACTTTCTCAGTAGAATTACGAATCGCAACAGGTACATCAGCATCAAATGTTAATTTAATACCTTCTTCTACAACAGTGATTGCTGAAATAGCAGTGGTTGTTCCTAGACTTGCCCCAGCAGCATTGAACCCTTCAAGAGATGTTTTAATTTTAAAAGGACAAGTGTTGAGTGATTTAGGGTTATTTACATAGAACGAATCGTGTAGAAGAATAAGTTCGTTATCTAGCGAGGCACGTCCAGCAGTCGTCATAACAACATCAGTCGCAGGTCCAGCAGCAGCAGGAATGGTTAATCCTCCTTCGAATAACGAACCTCCGTTTGTAATACTTCCAGATATAACAATTAATTCAATACCACCTCGAGTTTGATCTACAGTAGCGGTCCATACTTCTGTTAAAGCATCAAAGGTAGGAGCAGTAAATACAATATCATCTGCTGCGTTTGCTAGTGCTGAGGAAATTGAATCATTGAGATGAGTCGCAAGAGCATCTGCGCCACCTATGAACGCTGGGATAGTCACAAACATAGGCGATACAAAAAGAGCAGCACTTGTACCACCAGCAGCAATGACTAAATTAGCACCTGGTGCGTCCATTTGTCCTGTTACCATTTTTTGAATAAAAGAACCACTTAAGGTCACATCAGCAGCATTTCCATTTGTGAAAATAATTCGTGTAGTAGGATTACCAGCATCTACCGCTACTGTTACAGTTTGTCCCATAGCAGTAAGTTGCGCTTGAATTTCAACCACAAGATCAGCAAGGTTAGCATAATTTCTTGAAGTCATATTTTGAGTAGATGCTGCTCCTCCTGCTGGTTGCCCTGTAAAATTATTATTGACGGTTTGGTAAATAAAATAATCACCAAAAACCATATTGTTTGTTCCTGGAGCAAGTTCAAAAAGATTTGAAGCGCTAGG
>Ga0222719_10004830_pt1 | contig 11758 bp, 21 predicted proteins | sample C33_34DmetaG_FD_165039 | JGI IMG/M metagenome (GOLD analysis project Ga0222719, IMG submission 165039) | Estuarine water microbial communities from San Francisco Bay, California, United States - C33_34D | ecosystem: Environmental > Aquatic > Marine > Unclassified | place: USA: California...
GAAGAAAATTGATGCAGAATTTTCAAGTCGAAAAGATTCTTTTCTTCGTCAGCCTACTATTGCTCGAACTATTCATCCTCATCAAAGAGGCGTGATTGATAAGTATCATAATCATCTAAAAAAAGATATGTATTGTATCGTTAATCTTCTTCCATTTGTAAAGGATCCACAATTTGGTGCACCATTTACAAGTGAAGAGTACAGCTTAACAACTATTCAGCACTGTCATTATCTAAATATCATTAAAAAGAAATTTTCTATTGAACTTACTGATCTAGATCATATCTCAGAAATTGGTGGAGGCTATGGCAATTTCTATCGCATGGCAAAAATTCTAGGATTCAAAGGAACATTTGAAATCGCAGACTTTCCTCTTATGCATAAGATTCAAAAACATTATCTAGAAAATACAGTAAAGGAATATAATAGCGCAACCTTTATTGATCTAGATCAGCTATCTCCAACTAATAAAAGTCTTTTAATTGGAATCCATAGTATTAATGAAATGCCAATGCGTGATAGACAAAAGCTTGAGAAAAAATACAATTCATATGATTACATTGTTATTGCACACAATGACAAATTCGATGGAATAGATAATATTAAGTATTTTGGAAATCTAAAAGAAACTTTAAGCGAAACTTTCACTGTTGAATCATTTCATTGTCCAGTTAAAAATAATGGACACTTCTTGGTAGCATACAAATGAAAAAATTAATTTATCAATATTGGGATGGAAACATCAAAGAGTCATGCCGAGCTGGTGTAGAAAACATGAAATGGTATGCCGACAAAGTCGGTGCTGATTATGTATTCGAAGAAAATCCACAATGGATTAAAAAATCTGGCATGGACTTTGGCAACTATTCACCACACTATGGTGCGTTTAAGCCTATTTTCAATAAGAGATATCGTGACTATGATTACTATCTTTTCTGTGACACTGATGTATTTGCGGTAGAACATATTGAAGAAGACATCTTCGAAGGATTTGATCACCACATTGGAATTTGTGAAGAACCATTTCAGCCCAAGCAAAGACAAATTACTCTTGGTCGAATTACCAGTGAACAGGATGAAAGATGGGCAAAGGTTGTAGAAAGTGCCTATGGCTTTAAAGTACCACGCACAGACGAAGGACTGGTCAAAATCTTTAATTCTGGTGTAGTGCTATATTCTGCCGATGGAATGCAATGGGCTCGTGATAAGTGGGTACCATTTAAGAAATATGTTGAATTGATTCGTAAGAGTGGACTCGATTCTTTCTATACATGTGATCAACCATATTTGCATGCTATGATTTGGGCTACTAAGATGGATGTTCAAATCATGGACAACAAATGGAATAGTTACATTCATGGTACAAAGGATAAGATTAATCCAAAGAGAAGAATCATGGATTGGAGAACACCAGAATCAAACTTTGTGCATTGCCAGTTTCCTGGTGCTGATAACTTAGATAGTGAACAACTTTGGAAAATCGTGAATCTTTCTCGAGAAGAATGGGGTTATGATATATGATTCTTCCAGAGAAGAAAATTTTATTTGTACATATTCCAAAGTGTGGAGGCACTTCGGTCGCAGCAGGGTTATTTGGTAAAGTCAATATTAATATGAAAACATATATTAAGCTTGATAAGTACAAACAAACCACATATATGTGTGATGTAAATCAAAAGCATGCACCAGCATGGTTTTATAAAAACGAATTAAAAAAATCTTATAAAGAGTACTATAAATTTACTGTCATTCGAAATCCTTGGGAAAGAGCTATGAGTTCATTTGAATGGCATGAAAAGGTTAAATTTGACGAATTCATATCTTTAATAGAATCTCAAAGTCATCATCAAGTCAAACCTTTATGTCATTTCATTATGGAAAAGAATGAAGTAATACTTGATGATATTTTTTGTTTTTCTCAAATTGAAAGAGTTGCTGATAAATTAAAAATTAAAAGACTGCATAGAAAAAAGAGAAATAGCAAAAGGCACTTCGAAGAAATGGATCAAGATAAGCTAGAAAAATTTGATGAAGTAGTCAGTAGAATATATAAAGATGATATTGAATATTTTGGATTTGAAAAATTTAAACCAGCAACAAGGAATGTAACTGTATTATGAAAGCTAAGATCTGGGGATTAGGCCTGTCAAGGACTGGTACGACTACACTCACATATGTTCTCAATCAGATGGGATATAATCATATTCATTATCCTATATATGATGAGATGATGGACTTCAATAATGACGGTGCTTCTGATATTCCTGTCATTCCAATGTATAAAAGACTTGATCAATTATTCCCTAATTCAAAATTCGTCTACACGATTCGAGATAAAGATGCATGGCTAGCATCGATGGAACCATATCTTGAAAGAAAAAAGACGTGGGTTCAATCAAGCACTCAGATTGAAACAAGAATAAGTGTTTACAAAAAGCCATTTTTTGATTATAATATATACTCGAAAGCATATGATGACCATGATAAAGATGTGAAGGAATACTTTAAGAATAGGCCAAAAGATCTTCTTATCCTTGATATTCTAGGTGGTGATAAACCACAAAAGCTTTATGATTTTCTTGGATCAGATCTTACACCACCAGAAGTGTTTCCACATAAGAACCAGTTGAAAAAATGAAAGCATTTGTAATTACAATCAAAGGGAACGAAGTATCTGAGACAGCTGCTCAGACATGTATTGATTCGTCTAAGATTTATAAGAATGATTTTGATGTAGAAACTTTTGATGCCATTACTCCGCCAGATGTTGATCGTCTTTTACTGAAGAATGGCATCAAGTGGAATTATCCATGGGAAGGCCAGGTAGTAGATTTTACAACTGGTCTAACAAAGAAAGCATATCCTACCGAGAATAAGAAGGCGCGAGTTGCATGTGCTTTAAGCCACTACAGTCTATGGACTGCGTGTGCACACGGTGCGATACCCTATCTGGTTATGGAACATGATGCAATATTTACTGCTAGACTCGATTATAAAGTTATCGAGAAAACCAAAAGATTAATCATTAGTATCAATAATCCTCTATACGCGACTAGAAAAGCTCGTGAATATAAAGAAAAGATTGAGAATTCTACACCAGACCAACAAGGTGTAGTTCACGTTCCTTATATTGATGAGATGTCTGTGCCTCAAGGGTTGCCCGGAAACTCGGCATATATAATTAAACCGGATGGAGCACAGAAGATGATTGATCTGGTAAAAGAGTATGGCCTTTGGCCAAATGATGCATTGATGTGTAGGCAGCTCATTCCTAATATTGGATGCACAAAGAAATTTTATACAAGAGTACAGGGGACAAGGTCAACGACCACGTTTTAATTATGAAAGCATATGTGATAACAATTATGGATCATGAACGTTCTGTTCAATCTGCAAAGAGATGCATTAAGTCTGCAGAAAAGAATGGACTTGAAGTTGAGATGTGGAAAGCTACAACTCCAAAGGATCTACCATTTGATATTCTCATCTCAAAGAATGTGGGTGTCACACCATTTGATGAAGTTTATTCGCGTACTCAGAACTGCGCTGCAGCCTTTTGTTCTCATATGAGCTTATGGGAAAAATCAATTGAAATCAATGAGCCAGTTGTTATCTTTGAGCATGATGCTGTGGTACATGATAAAGTTCCAACAGATATATCTTTTGACAAAGTCATGACTTTTTCAAAGCCATCTTATGGAAACTTTAATACACCGCCTTCACTAGGTGTTAATCCTCTTATTCAAAAAGCTTATTTTGGCGGAGCACATGGTTATATTGTAAAACCAGAAGGTGCAAAGGAACTTATCAAACAGGCACAAATTGAAGCAAAGCCAGCTGACGTATTTCTTAATTTAGAATATTTCCCTTGGCTTCAAGAATATTATCCATGGGTATGTACTGCTATGGATGACTTCACTACAATTCAGAATCCTGTTGGATGTCAAGCTAAACACCGTTATGGAGAAACCTATGGAATTGAAAAAATATGATCAAGCATTCCTGACTGGCTGTGACGAAGGGCATGCTTGGATGATCCCATGGTTTCTGAAGAATTATAAGAAGCACAATTCCGCTCCACTTATTTTTGCAGACTTTGGTGTTTCGGAACTAACACTAAAGATTGTGCGTGAAAATTTTCATGCTGTAGTGGATATGACAAAAGTGAAAGAAACAGGCTGGTTCAAGAAACCTAGATCTATGTTATACTCACCGTCAGTTAAAACAATTTGGATTGACACTGATTGCGAAATCAAAGAGAATATCGAAGATTTATTTGATATGCTTGAACCGAATAAGTTGGCAATGGTTGAAGATAAACCCTGGACTAAAAGACGCGGTGAAGTGTGGCATAATTCTGGCGTGGTTGGTTTTATTGATAAACCTATCATTCTTCATCAATGGGCACAAGCTGTACATGATAATCCGACTGTTGGAGACCAAGAAGTTTTACATTCAATGCTTAACCCTATCACAAAAATGACATATATAAAAGATCTGCCGAATGAATATAATGTGTTAAGATTGCAGTTAGATCATGACGGCTATAAAGATAAACAAAAAATTGTTCATTGGACTGGGCCGAAAGGCAAGGAACGTATTAGGAGTATGATGAATGGCTAGAGTTGTACATGTGATTGGAAATGGAGATTCAGCTTCTTTCTATAATGCTGAGCCTCGTAAAGGCTTAAAGCTGACATGCAATTTGCCACCATTTGAGATTGAGAATGTATATGCTACAACTATTGTAGATTTTAAGATGATGCGAGCAATCTCTCGTGGAGAAGTCACTGTGCCAGGACAGTGGATTCTTGGAATGCGACCAAAGATTTTTCTTGATAAGAATACACATGTTAAGATAAGACATGCTCAGCAGATCAAAGAATTCTATGATGTTTTGCCGAAGTATTGTCCCAATTACACAGACTTAAGTTGTGGCCACTTTGCTGTACACTATGCAGCTAATAAGTTTAAGCCAGATGAAATCCACATGTATGGATTTGATGCTATCTTTGATTTCAATCTTCGTAGTTCGTCAGATTTATTCATGCATTCTGATCGTGAGAATATGAATAACAACCGATTGGCTAATAACTGGAGACCAGTGTGGACTGGCATTTGGAACGAGTTTAAAAATGTAAAGTTTGTTTTACACCACTTTCATGACAAACTTAAACCACAACACGGCGATAATGTAGAAATTAAAACTTATTCAAAAAAATAGCATTTTATGGTGTACAAACCTCTTTTTCTGTAGTATAATAGATCTATAATTAAAGAGGAGCTAAATCATGTCTTATCGTTACGACGTTCTTGCAAATGTTCTCAAATCAATCTCTGTAGATTGGTCCGATGAGAATATCACTTATCAACTTCAGCGTCTTACTTCCGATGAAATGCGGAAGTTTCGTGAACTCTTTCGCACTGCCGAAATGATCGAAGATTCTCGTGGCGGCAATCCGTTTGAGGATGCAGCATGAGCCATCCATCAGAAACAATCAACACTAAAGGTCATTGGGCAGTCGGTTTTCGCTGGCCAGTGACCGGTAGTCGCGGTGATAAATATACAGTAGAGATGACCGACTACGGTTTTGAATGTGACTGTATTGCATTTCGTAAGTGTAAGCATATCAAACAAGTAGAGGCTGGCTTCGATGATCCTAGTGACAGGTGGTAGAGCAAAGCAGAGGCAGAAGGTTTATCGTGCAGCAGAGTTTGCATGGAATTATCTTATGCCACGTATTCGCAATTGCTTTGTTGATATTGAAATCAAGAAAATTAAAGATGCTCAAGGTTATTGCCTTGAAACAAATGATCGAATTTTTGAGGTTGAGATTGATAGCCGACTCAAAGGAGATGATCTACTAACGTGTGTTTTTCATGAAATGGTTCATGTTAAACAGGGTGTTCGCAATGAATTAAAAGATGTAAGTTACTTCGCAAAAAAATGGAAAGGCGAAGAATATCTTAACTTGGTTTATGATATAGAACATCCTTGGGAAGAAGAAGCTTATCGTTTACAAGAGGAAATTTTAGAAGCATGGAATATTCGTTCGGGATCCCTTTGAAACCAGTGGATCAAACTGACAAAGAAGCCGAGTACTATCGTGATATGGTAGTATCTCAAGGTGAGCACATTGAATTGCTGAAGCAGAATGTGCATGAATTGCAAGGACAATTGCAACAAGCCTATCGTAGAATTGCAGAGCTAAGAGAAGCTCTTGAAACAGAAGTAGAGGAGAATAGAAAAGATGAAGACGATCCTTTCGTCAGCGTTAATATCGCTGGCCATATGTAGTCCGGCTTTTGCCGAAGTAGTACAAGATCACTTTAAGACTGTAGTGGTTCAAAATCCATATACAGTTGAAGTTTGTACAAATGGCAACAACAAGTCTGAAGTACAGAACTTCCTTGAAGGTGCTATTGTCGGTGGAGCTATTGGCAATAATATTCCAGGTGAAGAGAACGGCGGAGCACTTGGTGCATTTCTTGGTGGTGTATTGAACACCGAAAGAAATAAAGGACCACAGTGTCGCACAGAGACTCGATATGAGGAAGAGCAAAGGGTTATCTACTCTCATTCCACTATCACGTTTACTCATGAAGGTCGTACATACACATTGAGGTTTGCTAAGTAATGTACACTATCTATTCAAAAGCCGGTTGTATTTTCTGCGATGCAGCAATGGAGCTACTGGATAAACACAAACTAGCATATCAAGAAATTAAAGTGCCGGGTAATGAAGAAGCAATGAAACTCTTTAAAGAAAACCAGTGGAAAACCGTGCCGCAGATCTTTAGTTCAAGCGGTAACTACATTGGAGGCTATCAAGATCTCAAAGAAGCATTTGATTTTCCTGATAACCTAGCAGAAAATAATTCATTTTGAGTGCATTTTTTGGTTTACTTTCTCGAGAAACTATAGTATAATATATACATGATTAAAAAAGAGGAGCTAATCATGACTTACATTATGCAACAAGATCTTCGCGATTACATCAACGCTCAGCGTGCTGAGGCTGATGAGTACTCTAAGCAGCCAGGCTGCTGGATGGGTAAGATGGTCGATCCTACCGATATCGAGTACTGGAGCGAGCGTGTTCCATCCGGTACTCTTTCTGAGTTCCAACGCATCGAGCTTATCGAAGATGCATATTACATCACTGCTGATCATGTCAGCAAGTCGTATGCACGTTCTCTTCAGTTCCATCGTTGGACGGACGACAAGATCCTTCGCCACATCGAGAAAATTTCTAAGCAAGCAGAGCGTGAGCGTCAGATCGATCATCTCGAAAAGGTAGCCGAAGAGGCTCGTCTAGACAACCTTGCAGCAGATATGGGTGTCTGCCGCGAAACTCTCGATCGCTGGATAGAGCAGGATTATCCTAGCGAAGTCTTCCGTCCTTCATCTCACCAGCCTGATTATGCGGTGTACTAAGATGCTAACCTTTCAGCACAATCATGAGTCGATTGAATATCCTGGTTATAATTGCAGTTATTTCAAGTTTGAAACTCCCGGAGATTACCGAGAAGATTGCAGATCTATTCGTGAACAATATGAGCAAGAAGGAAAAGAAGTTCTTTATGTACTAGCATGCTTTAACACCGGTATCGATTGGTGGAGTGGCAAGCGAGTAAAAGAAGATGAACATGGCTTTGATGTAATTTGGAGATTGAAATGACTCCATCCGAAATACAAGCGGCGCTGCCTTTACTAGCACAGCTCCTCTTAATAGCAGTAATAGGCGCGCTGCTTGTAGGTTCATTTGTTTCTATCATTGGCTTTATGTTTAGAAACGCGTTATGGGTAGTAACAATATTAGGAGTAGGATATTTTCTTTGGTTCCTTAGCTCAGCTGGATAGAGCAACTGCCTTCTAAGCAGTAGGTCGAGGGTTCGAATCCTTCAGGAACCGCCAAATGCGGGCATGGTGGAATTGGTAGACACACAAGACTTAAAATCTTGAGACTTCGGTCGTCCCGGTTCGAGTCCGGGTGTCCGTACCAAATTATGAGAGGGAGCAATGAGTAGAGCAGAGCGTATATATAAAAGTACAGTAGCTCGAAAGAGAAGAAAAAACATTAAAGATATCATCTTCAAAAGAACCATAAGTCTCTATACGAAGATGAGAAGGAAGAGGCGTAATAAACGTTAATTCCTATTTGCAACCGATACCATATATCTCGGCTCTGCTTAATAAAGGTTTGTCGCTCAATAGACACGCACGGATCAACGGTTAGTCCGTATTTACATCGTCCGACGTTCATTAGGGCGATAGGATATGTCCGATTATGCTATGTAGGGTCGACATATCTGAGCGAGAATTAACTCAGCATTAGATCGATAGCTATCTCTATGTTGGATGTCGGCATAGGGCGATATATCAAATCCCTTCTGCGTAGCGGTGGGTGATAGGGCATCCCAAATTTGCGGGTATAGTATAATGGCTATTACTGCAGCCTTCCAAGCTGAGGATCGGGGTTCGACTCCCCGTACCCGCTCCACCTTTATAAATAGTAGAATGGAAAAAGAATTGACAATCGGCGATTATCTCGTTATCTCACCATTTGCTTGGGTGATGTCTCAGTCCATTATTCATATGGATATATTTTGGCTTTTTGTTGCATGGTGGATGTTTAACTTATATGCATATAAGAGAAGGAGTTGGGTTAGTGTCTGACGATATTTTTGACTTTGGCTTTACTGCAGTAGACGAAACAGAATTAAAAGTCGCACAGGATGCCGCTCGTCAAGTTGATGAGTATAGTACCACCATCAACGACACACAGCAAAAGCTTGACAAGCTCTATAATGCTATTACACCTCTTCTCAATAATCTCAAAGCTAATCCAGAAAAAGAATATATTCTCTGGCCTAATCGAATTGAGAAGGTCGAGCAATTCGAAAGTTACTTGTACAAAATTTACTCCGAATAAAAAAAAACGTAAGTAGTTGATTTCAAACAAAAAAATATTGCACTTTTTTGTTTACATTTTCGTTTTTCTGTGGTAGAATAGAACCATAATCAAAGAGGAGCTAAATTATGATTATCAAACCTGAAGATCGTCTGGCCTATATCAAAAAAGCTGCAGCTAAGTTTAACAAAAAAGTTAAGCGTAATGCTCGTGTTCGTGACTACACTACTCCAGATAAAGATCGCAGCATTGACGATTCCGTCAATATCAATGCTTGGACTGATGGCTCTAAGTATCTTGACGAGCACTATGGTGATCGTGTTCGTTCCACTCGTGAATATGAAAGCAATTGGGACTAATCAATGACTATGCATCTTGTTCGTGGTATGAATACCACATCAACTCGTAAGCGTAAGACCAAGCGTACTCCAGGCTGGCAAAAAGCTCAGGCTGAACATGACGCTTGGCTGCGTAAAATGGGTGTACACCCTAATCAACTTAAGACCAAGGAGAAATCAAGTGGCACGAGTATTCCGGACTATTCAGCGAAACGTTCAACAGTCCCGACGTCGGACCGTATTACAGCCATCGCCGGAAAGCGTAAAGCTCAGGAATACTCTGGTGACTACATCACCGGTCTCGCCACAATGCACAAATCCAACACAGTACCGGTCGGTCGAGGAAGTGACCCAAAAATATACGCACAAATGAGACGAAATTAATGGTTTACTTTTGCGGAAAACTGTGGTAGAATATATCTACAATAAAAATTGTCGAGTGAGTATAAACGCGGTTAAGCCTGTAGACGACATTAAAATTAAAACGCAGGTGGGAAGGAAGGCAATCCCTCAAGAGAAACCTTCATCTATTTTGTTGAGGAGCAAATATTATGGCAATACCAAAGCGTACTAAAAAGAAAACTGTCCGTGCACGTAGGCGTACTGGCGCGTACGGTGCACCAGTTGATAAGGGTTTTGACTCTGTTCTGTATTACTTTCAGAACGAAGTTGATCGTAAAGAAACTATCAACTTTTCGAAATCTTTCATTCGGTCTCATTTCAATAAGACAGATGCAAAGAACATCCTTGCTAATCCAGACTACATGTTTGGTCATGGCTATATGGGTGCTACTTCATTCTGGTATACAAATGGACATGAAGTGACCGAACGTTCAGAGTATTGGAAGAATGCTATTGTCAATCGGTTCAAAGGTTTCATTGAGTCCGGTAAAGCTATTCTAAAAGAAAAAGCTGCTGAAAAGAAAGTTGAGAAAAATGTAGTATCGCTTTCTCCAGTACAACGTCTTCAGAATAAGATTAGTAATACTATTATGCAAGATCTGCTTGATCTCGAAGATCAGTGGATCGAAGGTGAGAAGACTACGATTGATGTCTATCTTCTCTTTAAGAAACACGGTTTGGCAGGATCGGCAACAATGCCAGTCCGCCAGGTGATTGAGGGATGGTTGCTAGATTATGAAGATGCATACCATAAGCGTTGTGACCAAGCCGTCGAGGGCTATTCACATTTGAAAAGACCTGAACTCAATCGCCGCATTAAAGCGTGTCAAGACATGCTCCTCGATCTTGACCGCATTAAGTCCGCAGCTAAGGCTACTCGTAAAACTCGAGTCAAACAGCCTAAAGCTGCGGACAAACAAATTGCAAAAATGAAGTACAAATCAGAGGATGCTAACTTTAAGCTGGTTTCAATTAATCCAGCACAAATGGTTAGCAAAATAAGATTGTACACATTCAACACTAAGTCTCGAGTATTGACAGAGTATATAACTCAAAGTGTCGGTGGATTTGAAATCTCTGGTAGCACGATTAAGAATATCGATCCTGTCAATAGTCGACAAGTCAAGCTTCGTAAACCAGACGAGTTCTTGCCGATGGTCTTATCTAAGACACCAAAGCAAATCGATGCTGAATGGAAGAAGCTGACTACTAAATCAAGTACACCAAACGGTCGTATCAATACAGACACAATCTTATTGAAAGCACTTGACAAATGAAAGTAATAGTGTGTGATCCGCCGAGTGGATGGAAGTATGGATTTCCAAAGCCAATTCCAGAAGGCGTTGAAGACGTCAAAGCTTGGTTGGTAGAGAATGGTTATCCACAAAGAGAAATTGATCTATGTGGTAATCATTTCTGGGTAAGACATTGGGAGACAGAACTTGACGATTGAAGACAATTTTTTGACTAAGTCAAAATTTACTAAGCTTATCGAAGCGACAGTAACTGAAACTAAACTATCTTATATGGACACTATTCTATATCTCTGTGAAAAGAATGATATTGAACCAGAAGATGTAAAGAAGTTTATTTCACCTATCATTAAAGATAAGCTTGAAGCTGAGGCAATGCAGCTAAACTTTTTGCCAAAACAAAACACACTTGACTCTGCTTTTTTTGAGTAAGTATGATATATATTATACATACCTCTGTTTACAAAGCAGTGAATGTGTGGTATAATATTTCAGTTAACAATACAGCAATAAGGACAATACGATGTCATTCGAAAATCTAAAACGCAATCGCGATCAAATCTCTAAACTCGTTCAAGCAGCAGAAGCCACCGGTGGCGGTGAAAAGAAATCTTATGTTGATGAGCGCGTTTGGAAGCCAACTGTAGACAAAGCGGGTAATGGCTATGCAGTACTCCGATTCCTCCCAGCAGCCGAAGGCCAAGAACTTCCATGGGTTCGATACTGGGACCACGGATTCAAAGGACCAACCGGTCAGTGGTATATCGAAAACAGCCTTACTTCTATTGGTCAGACTGATCCAGTTGGCGAACTCAACTCACGACTCTGGAATTCTGGGATTGAAGCAGAC
>Ga0222719_10004831_pt1 | contig 11757 bp, 12 predicted proteins | sample C33_34DmetaG_FD_165039 | JGI IMG/M metagenome (GOLD analysis project Ga0222719, IMG submission 165039) | Estuarine water microbial communities from San Francisco Bay, California, United States - C33_34D | ecosystem: Environmental > Aquatic > Marine > Unclassified | place: USA: California...
CCAAGCAGCATATCTACGAGGCTGGTCATCTGCATTAGATTGCATCCGGCCAGTCGTTGATAGGTGCGTTGCCAGTAGGATCGCCATTACCGTCCACAGGAACGTCATACAGCGCGATAAAGGCGTTCAAGGTAGCGACAGCAGTGATTGCTGTCTCGATGGTACCAGACGCGGCTCTAACGGCTGCGCGGTAGGCTAGGACATCGGCAGGGATGTCGGTGCCGTTTTCGGCAGAGCGCACGACCATCCAGTCAGTCGGGGCTAGTAAGCCGCCTGCCTGTGCCTTGACTGTGGCAATGGCTTGTGACTTTAAGCCAAGCGTTACGACCTGTTCGCCGTCTTCCATAATGGCGTTGCCGTCTTCATCGACAGCGTTCACATCATCCAGTGCTTTAGCCACACCGGCTGACCAGTAGAACCGCCCATCGAAGTTGGCTGCGTCATCTTCCCAGACTAGCCCCTTGGCTGCTTTTGTTGCGTCATCCCACAACATCCAGTTGGATGGGTGCTGGATTTGGTCATTGTCTGTCCACGCTTTGCCAGCACGGATGATGCGACCACTGTATTTATATGCCATCGGTTATCTCCTATCTGGCTGTTGCGAATTTTAGAGGCGTTTCCATAATGGCGAGGTAGATGAAGGTTCCGCCGGATGCGTTTATATCTGTGCCACTGTGCCGAACTTTGAAACCGTTTGATAAAAAGTCAACGCCGTATGATGACCCGACACTTTCGGCATTACTTAAATCTGCATACAAAACATTATCTACATCGTTCCCCAAATGGCGTACATCATCCCACATATACCAATTTCCGGTGCTATCACTGCGCTTAACCATCAACCACTGAACACGCCCACCAGTAAAGACCATAGGCCCATCGCTGCTGCCGTTGCCTGTGTAGGAACCAGCCTTCAGATAGCCATCGGTGTTTGCAAAAGCATACATTATATAATCACTAGCGTTTGTATTAACGAAATTACCATTCCCTAACGTAACCACGCTGGATGAAGGTAATGTGCTATTAAACAAAGTTGTTGCAGTGTCTTTTGCATTTGTGGTGGGCAACCTAAGATATTCCGTGGCACTAAACCCTGCACCACCAACCCAAACAGGCCAAGCCTCTGCTGGACTACGCCTACGCAGTATCAAAAGGTCAGGGGTAACGCCCAAGCCGTGTCCAACAGTAGCTCCAGCCGTGCCATTTCCCTGATAACCTACAATGCTAAACCCGGCGTCAGTATTCGCCGACACTTGTGACGTAATGCTGCCATCGGTGTTGCTGACCGCTGTGCCGCCAGCTTTCCAGTTCCACGCTGCGTAGGTTTGACCTGATGCGTTGAAGTTTCCTCCAGTTCCAGCAGTAAAGCCATTTGTGTCAAAAGATGTTAAGTTGCTGTCGCCAGTATCTTCAGCGTCAGTAAGGTTAGAAAACAATGTTTGTCCAGCACCCCTTACAGAGTCAACAAGCCCGTGAGATGCCGCCGAAGAACGTCTTTTAGCCCACACGAAGTCGGGGGCAAATCCCACAGTTATTGCGTTAGTTGCACCTGTGCCAGTATAAAGCACAGTATTAAAATGCTCAGACCCATCCACAATCGTAGGCGTTGGAAGGTTGGCAGAACAAAGCGCAAGATAGCCTGACGGTGGTGCATACTTGAAGTCACCAATGCCGTTGGCATCTTGGTTGCCGCCAGCGGTGGTGTAGCCAGCGAAGGTGCTGTCTTGACCGAAGTTAACATAAACCTTTTCCCTCGCTGACAAACTACTATTCGTCAAAGTATCAAACATAATCCGCAATGTTTTGCTTGTTGTAATTGTTGTGGTTGGATTACTGCCAGAGGCAGGATCACCAGAATTGTAAAAAGTTCCGTTTTTACCTATCCATAACTTACCTGTGTCGTAATCAAAGCACATACTGACTATGTCGCCAGCCGAATAAGAACTGAACAAAACAGTGCCATCCGCTAGAGTTGAGGAAAGACCTCCACTCCTAAACGTCATAGAGTTAGCAGGCATCGTGAAGTCAGTTCCTGCGTATTCAGTAGCAGTTACTCCAGAAGCCTCAATAGCAGAATCGTTTGCCGCAGGCTTATCTGAAGCAGTTAAAAACACTCCCGACTTATTACCAGAACCAGAAAACACAGTAGCCAAGCACTCCCAATACCACTTGCCAGATGATATTGCTTGAGTTGCTCTAACTGGAGCTGAGTAGTTAGAATAAGAAGATGCGTGAAAATTTAAGTTTCCTTCAACTAAAGATGCTTGCGAATCAGCATCAACAGCGTTTAACGTAGCAAAGTTATTCGTAGGGCTATCCGGCACATAATCGTGCGCCGAAATATTATTGGCAGTCCAATCATTGCCGTTGCCGCTGCTGTCAGTGGTGTCACCATCGAACTCAAGATGAAAACCGTTGTCACCGTATGTGCCGGAGTAAGTTGACGGAATCCACACGCCATCCTTTTCCTCACCAAAGCTGGTAGGGTCTAGGGCTTGACCGTCAATGAAGTGGATGTCGGATAGGTAGCCGCCTATATGCTCATCGGAATCAGTCCTACCTTCCCCAATTCTAAGAGTTTTACCACTAACTTGAAACGACGGAATATGATTTAATGGTGGGTTAACGTTGATGCCAGAGGTGTTGATAGTCTGTTGAGTGCCATTAACATATATTTTTATTCTATCAGCGGCTGTTGAGTCTGTACTATCGTAACTAACAACAAAATGATACCAACCAGACACATCTCTATAAAACGCATTTGTAGACAAAAACATATGAGATGCGCTGCTACCGTTGTCTTGTTTGATCACAAGTTCGTGGTAGTGATAACCACCATACCGCATAAAAGCGATTCCAAAACCATCTGAATTTGGAGACCCAGAATAAAAAATTGTCCTGTAACTGGTACTCGTATCACTAACAACATCAGACTTTTTCATCCACCACGACCACGTTGCCTTTTTGCCGTCCGTTGGAGTACCGGCTGTTCGTGTTAAATTTGTGCTGCTTGCAATGTCAAAGCGCAAGCTGTCGTCAATCGTCACTGGATAAAAGCCGCTAACACCTACGTTGCCGCCACCGCCAATACCAAATAAGCTGCTCATAATACCGCCTTTAAGCTATGTTCTGGCTACGACCGATTTCGTACATATTTGTGCCGTCAGACACAAATACAAAGATGTCTCTTGCATCCGCTGTTGCAGTGACCACTGGCGCGGTTGCTCCCGCAAACTTAAACACGCTATCCCAAGACATAGTGTATCCACCTGTGCTGTCTTGAATTACCGTGATGACGTAACACGCACCGTCAACCATATTGGTAGGAGCAGCCATTGTGCGGCTGTCAGCGATTGTAACGCTAGTAACTTGGTTTGCCGAAGCATCCCAGCTAATGCTTGCGGCGTCTGTCAGCGTTGTCGCATCGAAGTTCTGCGTCTTGGTGAACTCCTGCGCCAATGACAGGCCAGCAACAGTGATGTCAGCGTCTGGTGCGGTTAGGACGCGGGTGGTGGCAGTTGTGATGTTGCCAGCGTCAATGCGTACCTGCTTGGTATCGTCAGCAGGGTCAGACAGCGTGAACGTGTCTTGAATGGCAGCCGTTCCAGCGTTCATATCGGCTAGGTGAGCCATAACCTCGCGCAAAGCGTTGTTAACGTCACTAGGCACCATCGTGCCTTCGCCAAGGTCGATGCTGTCGATGTCAGTATTCGCGCTTGAGCTTGAGTCGTATTCGCTGATCTTGGTCTTAGCCATTTCTTTCTCCTAAAGGCGACAGCCTTATTTATAACATCTATTCTATTCTTCCGCTAGTAGACCGCCTGCCATACCGGGGATTGCTGGTGCTGACGCTAAAGCCCTAGACAGATAGCCGGGTGTAGAAAGTATTTCTCTAGCCGCAGCCGCACCACTTGGCCCTGTTCTGTATATAGATGCTAGGCCAGCAAGGGCAGGAACAGACTGTGTACCAGCAGCAACAAGACCACCGCCAGTAAGCAATTTAGGCATCGTCAATAGACCTGCTGTTCCTTCTTGTGGTGGAACTGAGCCTATAAGACGCTGACCAGCAGTTTGCGCTCCTTTATACATAGGCGAACTCATATACCCCGGCATCTTTGATTCAAGAGCAGCAGTTGCTTGATCCGGTGTAAATGCGCCTCTAGCACGACCTTTTTTAGCTGCGGCCTTCATAGCAAACATATTTCTGTAGGCTTTTCTCGCATTAATCAGGTCTTTATTTCCACGGTTTTGTGCAACAAGTATATCTTCTAGCTGATCCTTAACCCTGCGTAGAACTTGCTTTACCTCGTTAGAATACTCAGCCTTCTTATATGATTTGCCTAACTCGCGTAACGCTGCTTGAGCCTTTTGGCCTGTCATAGTGCCGTCTGAAATACGATCAATGACTTCTGCATTCAAGACCTTGCGAAGTGCTTTTATGTCTCTTGGCAACAACTCAACATCACCTAAAGACACCGGCCTTATGGCCTGCTGCATCAAATCTTCTACAGGCTTTGTGTTAGGCAAGTTAGCCTTCTTAACAGCCTCTCCGAATGTCTGAGATATTTTATCTTCCGCAAACTTAGCAGACTCAGCAACGTTAAGCTTCTTAGGTATTTTTACACCGATAGGATTAACAGCTTCCTGTATAAAATTCTTGCTGAATCCTTCAAACGCCTTTCTTTGCGCTCTAGGAATACCAGCAATATCTCCAATCAATGTCTTACCCAAAAGGTTTTCCGCGTAAGCTACAGGCCCGCCAAGCTGCTGCCCAACAGTCAATGGTACGCCTTCATCAATCAAATCAATAGCTTCTTTAGTCTTTGATGATGGCATTAAACGTCCTGTCGGCAATAATTGACCGGCTGTGCCTAACCCAAGACCTAAAACGCCACTAACTGTGGCTGCTTCGCCTCTTTCTTTTAATCCACCTTCTGCGCCCATACCGCCAGCAATTGCACTCTCAGTTCCTGCCAAAAGTGCTTGTGACAAGCGAGGAGCAGCTTGACCAGCTTTTGTCGCGGCAAGCTTCAACCCGGAAGCAATACCTGTAGGCAGTGAACCAGCAATCTCTGACGCAATAGCTGTCTTAGGGTATTCTTTCTGGAACTGCTCTCTTTGACCTCTGAACTTTGCCATAGTGTCTTGTGCTGCTGGCATAAAATCGCCGCCAGTAAGAACTGACTGAACGCCACTTAGACCACCAAGCAACTCATCAGCACTGCCTAATGTAAGGCCAGACACAAACTCACGAGCAATTCCCGGCGCGACCTTCTGTGCGGCGGCAGTTTGCTCTTCTGGTACGGCAAGACCTAACTCTGCCATACGCTGACGAGCTATAGATGCAGGTGTAGGCGCATCAGTTTCAGCATCAGCCGCAACGTAATCAATGCCGGGGGCAGGTGTAACAGATCTTTGCTTGTCTAAAAGACGTTTCCTAGCTTTTGCTAGAGCAAGAACTCTTTGCTGTTCTTTTGTCATTGCCATAATGCCTTTTCATCTGGCTCCATAATATCCCACACATCTTGGTCAACGCCCGCTGGTGCTTTGGTTGTTTCAACCGATGAGGAAGCATTTGAGGCAGATTCAACCTTCTTATCTAAAGATTCAAACCTATCCATATCAACTAAATCAACAGTTTTTCCTCGACCGCCTCTAAACGCTCTTTGCTCATTGTACTGCATAGCACTTATATTGTGATTCTCAGCTTTTTCTCTTAATATTTTTTTGATTTGCGCTTCTACAACTTCTTTGCTTTGCGTGGATGTAACATCACCGCCAAGATAACCAATAATACGCAACGCATCTTGCTCAGTCATAACACCACCGCCTACAACCTCTAATCGTGAGGAGCCAATAAGACCTTGCAATTCACCAGCAGCAATAGCTGCGGAAAGTTGAGACTTGCTATAAGATCTATATTTTTCTGGTAGAATTTCACTAAAAAACGTCTTTCCAAGAGCTATAAACTGATCAGCAGTTCTGCCAACACCTTCTTTGCTTTTACTAATGTTGTCTAAGTATGAGTCAAGTTTTCTAATTGATTGCTTGCTCTGCTTTACTTCTTTTTCTAAAGTGTAGAACCTTTCTTGAGGAATAACTAAATCTTTAATTAAAGAGTCCTCAACACTTCTTTCGTTTGCTGCTAGTGGGCGAGTTTTTCCACTATCGTCAATAACAGAAACATAACCCTCTCCTTCTTTTGGGGTGGGATTAAATATTGCGCGACCGACTCTTTTTCCGGTGTCATCAAGCACAACGCCAGCTTTTTGAACGGTTCCGCGAGGTCTTTCTCTACGATCTTTTACCCAAGCTGCTGCTGCCTCTGGGTCATCTGGGAAGATTGCGGCGGCTTCTTTTTGCAAAGCTGTTAATGAAGATGTTTTTTCTTTTTGAATGTATTTCTGCATTGCTTCAATATGTTGCGGAGTACCGGGTGTAAATCCCATATCGGTTGCAAATTTGCCCGCAGCAGAAACGGCACCGGGAGGGCGGTCTCTTGCTTCTATCTGAGACTCAATATTGCGGCGGTTTAACTCATCAAGCTCCGCTTGCCGTTCAGCAGCAGCTTTCTTCTCAGCAATAGCAGCTTGCTTCTCTTCAGCCGTACCATACGCCTCACGAGCCTTACCTAAAGACGCGCCAAGGATTTGACCAAAGGTCATAGGCTTGTCCTGCCAGCCGCCTAGCTGTGACATAGTTTGCCCGAAAGCACCTAACGCAGCAGAACCCGGTGTGCCACGCTGAGGCAGCATAGAACCAAGCCCAGAAGCCGCTGTGGTAGGCTCAATAAGTTTTGCCCTAGTCTGAGCCGCTGATGCCTCTGGCAACGCTCCTAACGCTCTCATAGCCCTATCACGAGCAGACTCAACAGTTGACTGACGTTTAGCAGCGTCAAGCGCACCGGCCTGCAACCATTGACGAGCAAAAGCATTGCGAAGGGAAACTTCGTCTATTGGTCTGCGTGGAATCATCAAGCTCTCCTATGCGCCAAGTAGGCCAAAGTCTTTTGCTAGGCCAAGACCTTGCGTAGCCATACCAAGGAAGTCTGCTGTTGGGTTTCTAAACTGCGGCTTAATTGTTTCACTGCCAACAGTACCACCGGCAACCGTAGCCATATAATCACGGAGCTTCTGCTGCTGACGGTTCTGCTCAAACTGGAACCGTTCAATATCTGCTGCAAGCTCTGCCTGTGACTGGCCTTCTCTTGCACTGCCAACTTGCGCTAGGCTCATTAGGTCTGCCATACCGAACTCGCGAGCTTGTGGAGCCTGTGCAATAGCATTCTGTTGAGCTTGCAATGCCATTGGTGCCAATGCCTGCCCCAATGCTGCCTGTTGGTAGCCAGAGCCATATCGCCCTGCCTTAGACGCCTGCGCTTCTACCTGCTCAACAACAGGACGGAATGCCGCGCTCATCAGCGGGTTAGTACCCATTAGGTTCTGCATCACAACATCTTGTGTGGCTTTGATGAAGGGGCTACCAGTAATGGCTTGCTGGCGAATGCCGGACAAAGCCATCTCAGACTCTGGCGAAAACCCTACGGTTGTCTGACCGGGGTAATACTGAGGCTGTGCAGAGCCGTATAAGTCCTTTGCTTCGGAAAGACCGTACTCAAGGAATGGCTTTGCATACGCTGGTGGGTTTACCATCGTATTGATTGTTCTTGTGTTACCGCCGCCGCCTTTACTCATCTCATATTTCCTTTATCAGTACAGTTGACGCTGCTGTGTAATCCTTTAGCTGGCGTTCCCAGCCTTTGCGTCCGATAATTTCCATTCCATCGCATCCGTGGCCTTTAGCCCATTCAACAATGCTTTTCTCAGCCTCTACAAGCTCATCCATATCACCGCCTGCCAACCAAATCCTGCATACGGCTCTTTTCGGGTAGTCAACTATCTCAGTCACTATAACAGAATTCTCCAATGGAAAAAACTGTGCGCTACCGTCCTTTATAGCATCTACAACGTGTAGAAGGCTATGCGTATCACCAGAGTACGCAAGTGCGGCTTCAATGTGGTGAGCTAGACGTTCTAGTTCATCCAATGATGAGGTAGGCAAAATCTGCATCGTGTCCTTGATTGTCAAAGTTTATAACCATAGTGCCGTTAGTGCTTGTGCCGTCTACATACGGATTGTGATGCCACGGATTGTGGTCTACGCCGCAAAAGAACACCAAGCTAGATGTCGAATAGCGAGGTTCTTGCACGGTGGTCTGGGTTACGTTTGCTGGAAACGTGACATAGCCAACGCTGTTTAGACCGCCGTTAATCGTGCGGTTTAGAACCTCTGCTATTTCTCTTGTTGTCGCAGTAACAGGATTAAGTATCCGAAAGTTAGTTGTACGCTGCTCAATAGTCATCGGCGGCCTACCTGTCTTGCCTCGATATCAATGCCGTGAGCAAAAGACCAATTGCCAGTAAGTAACATCTTTACCCTGTGATAGCGATCCGCTGCCCTAAACGGCACAAACCCAGCAGCATTAGTCGTGCCGCCTGCTTGGAACGCAACTGTGTCCGTAGGTGTTCCTCTGAGGCCAACAGACAATTCGACAGTGCCATCCTCGTGATATGGGTACACTCTCGTAACGATGCTGTGCTTACCCATACTGACGGCTGCTTCACCTGTTGTAATTGTTGCTTGTAGTGGGTCACCAGTAAACGTAAACAATTTGTTACCAACAGCACCGCCAAAAAAGAACTCACCGCCTCTGAACAACTGACTGTCTAGGACAGTGCTAAGACCGTCTAGCGTGGCAGAGAGATTGTCTAAGTCCTCAACTGTGTAACCGGCACTAAAGAACGGCGCAACAAAATCTGCGTCTACGTTGCCAATAGACCAACGCCCCAAGGCATAGTTAAAGATCAGCAAACGATCCGGCCTGCCGCTAGTGCTTGCGGTGCTAGTATAAGACCAAACTGCAATCTGGTTGAGAGGGTCAACCGCTGCTGTCATATTGTTTTTGTATGCTGCGTTAAAATCTTTCGCAAAGAACTTGTCTATCTTTTCATTGCCGATAGGTGTGCTTTTCTGACCATCAAACATATGAAAGCCGTTGTCTGAATAGTAAAAGACAATCGATCCATAGTTGCACACAGAACCGGGTATGCTACAGCCGCGCTGACTTTCAACCTTATCAAACTGCCAGATTAGCGGTGGGCCAGTGTATGTAGCACGGAAGATAGCCTTTTCGCATAAGATCGTGCAGTATTCACCGCCTACCATCCCGGTAATTGCACCGGCATCCGGCAAATCTTGGAAATCGCTTTGCCCAGTTCCAGCAGTCCAACTTTCAATATCGTTAAACCCAGACCACTTGACCTTGTAAGGAACGCGGCCAGAGCCTTCATCAATATTAGCAGTCCACACAAAATCTCGAACAACAGCAAGAAAGTCAGCCTTTGGTGGTGATCCACCAAGATCAGAAAATGCAGTGTCTGTTCCTAGCTGCCATTTTTGCAACTCTTCGCCAATACCGCCCGAAGCAATAACATACTCGCCAAACTGCACAAACTTCCACTTTTCTGCGCCAATTAGATCATATGCCGGTGTGCCAGCCTTACTAACGTCATCAAGATCGTTTGTTGAGGCATTAAAGGAGTATAGCTTTGCTTCATCACCAGCAAACAGCTTTACGTTCCCAGAATTGTCTTTTGCAGCGTAAACACCTCGTATCGTGCCGCTTGCAGAATTACTAAAGCTGACAAACTCATTCAGTGGGCGGTAGCCATTAAAAGCAGGAATAACATTCTCTGCGGTAACAACGCCTGCATTTACATAATCTGGCTGATCTGGAAGCCACTCACCAAACTGAATCATTGTCCTGCCCAAACCCCGCTACTTGATTTTGGTGTCACTACACCCCAGACCTCAGAACCAACAGCAACCGTTGCCCAAACTTCTGTGCCAACCGGAACAACACCCCACTCCTCGCCCAGAATAGTCATTGTTGTTGCTTGTGAAACAATTGCACTACCTGTAGATGCCCCACTAAATATGCCGTTTATATTGCTTGCAGATGTGATTTCTGCGGATGCAGTAGCCGACATAAGCGTAACAAAGTTAGAGCTAGATGTTGCCGAAGCTGATAAATCTGCTGAACCAGATACTGTTCTGATTCTTGTGCCGTCCAAGGCTGCTGTACCAACAGCATCTACCAAAGCCTCAAATGGCCTTACCCTTGCAAACGCCGTAGAAGCCGTAGAGACAGCCGTTACGGACGCTGCTAGTGGTCTTATGCGTTGAACACTGCTAGAGCCTGTCAGTGACGCTTGAACGGACGCTGAGACACCCTTCAGCTTTGATGCACTTGAAGACGCTGAAGAGGCAATGTCTGCTAATGCCTCGGCAACCTTGACCTCAAGTGACAGCGTGTCTAATACGCCGTAGTTCCAATTGTCCAGCGCACCCCAACCATCCATATGGTCTAGCGCAACAGCAGACCAAGCAACCTTGTCGCCCACTGTGTCTACAGTAAACGAAAGGCTCTCTAGTGTGCCGGTTATTCTATCTAGGGGTGCTACTGTTGCCATCAACTATCTCTAGGCAGCCGTAATGTCCATATCACCTGTAGCAATCTTCAGAATATCACCTGTCTCAATGGTTTTGCTTGCAGTCAGCGCACCGTGAATAAGAAGATTACCGCTTGAACTTGCATCGAACAAACCGAAATGAGAAACCACGCCCCACGATCCTGTTGCTGCTGGAAACTCCACCGCACCGCTATTGCTTGCTGTGCCGGATGCTGCGGCGTCAAATGAAATTGACTGACGAGCATAGCCATTGCCAGTAAGCTCTGTGCCGCTATTGTCATCGTTAAACGAACCAGTGGACAAGCCAACGTAAACTGTAGCTGGCATTGTATATGCGCCAGTTCCTAGAATATGGTCGAGAATTTCATTCTCTAGGTAATCACTCATTGCAGACATAGTTTATTTCTCCGCTGTTGCATTCTGCCGCAAATAGACAGACTTGGTTTGTAATGGGCCTGTGCCGTAATGTGAACGCTCTTCGTCCATCCGCACCTCATTTATAGCACGAGTGAACTTTTCGTCATACTGTGCGGCTCTTGTCTCATCCAGCAGGTAAACGTAAGCCTCAGTTAATGCACCGTACAAATAGATGTCTGGTGAACGGAAAAACAATGTCGGTGTGCTAACCGCTGAAAGAGCATCTACATTGCCAATATACATAATCTCGGCAACATAAGCTGAATCTGGTACAGGACGAAATTTCATCTCTTTGCCAGCAATGCTGTAGCCTCTTGGCTTAGAAAAGCCGTTGCTAGAATATTCATTGTCTAGACCAGTAGGTGACATATAATTCAGCACTGTAAGAGGGCTTGTAAGCAGCTTAACTTCGCGCACTTCACGCAAATCTGTAGGCAATGCGATATACTCATCGCCCGGAACCAATGTGGCCTGCACACGCTTTTCCTGCTCACGAGTTTCTAGCTCACGATTGATACGAGCCTCTGCAAGCTGGATAAAGTCTGGTATCTGTGCAGTTAAATCGCTACGAGCCAGAAAGTTGGCGATTGTTGTCTGCAAATCTGCGTAAGATGCTATAGCCATTAGAGATTACCGCCGCCTGTTCTAAAGTCTCGGTTCTCGCTGCTATTAAGCCACGCTTTCCAAGCCTTCGGGTTTTCGCTAGGCTTACCCAGCGTCTTCAGTAGGTGATGATACACTACATTAGGTATTTCTGCTATATGCTGAACGTGCTTCTGGGTGCCTGTAAGCTGCCCCTTGCGCCAAT
>Ga0222719_10004833_pt1 | contig 11756 bp, 26 predicted proteins | sample C33_34DmetaG_FD_165039 | JGI IMG/M metagenome (GOLD analysis project Ga0222719, IMG submission 165039) | Estuarine water microbial communities from San Francisco Bay, California, United States - C33_34D | ecosystem: Environmental > Aquatic > Marine > Unclassified | place: USA: California...
ATTCTAATGATTCAGAAATTGGCGTCACCGAAGGCATGGCGATTATGGACGCCTTGCACGCTGTACAGCAAGCACGCAAAGCGTGGCAAGACATTCTGCATAATGAAGTTGCAGATAGAAAATAATACTTGACTCTCAACCTTTAATAGTTAATAATAAAATTATGCGAAAAGTAACAGCACAAATAAAACAAGCATTTGAACGCGGTGAAGCCAAGACGATTGGCAACACCACCACAGACGGCAAGACCGTTTGGCTACATGGCAACGCGATTGTCAAACGCGATCCTGACGGGCTCGTGCGTTGGTCACTCGCAGGTTGGAACACACCGACCACACGCGAACGCGTGAACGGCATAGCTAACGCGGGCGTTTGTCAAGTCAAATTCGATCCTATCCTAAACGGTCAAGTAATTGACTCATCCGATTGGTTCGCAAGCAACACAAAGTTGCCCGATCCTCTCGTGTTCTAAGTAACACACAGTCAACGACTTAGGGCTCCGGCCCTAGGTTTTTGCTTAACTCGTTAAATGTTAACGACTTACGATATAAAAAAACTTAAAAAAAAGTAAAATAATACTTGACTTTTCGGACTTTCTGTGCTATGTTATACAATATGATTAAGACAAATAAATACAACAAAATAATAATTGAATCAACTTTCAACGGCAAGATCGAGCGATCAACTGCCACAGGCGTAAAATGCATTGAGACATTCAAAGCCGAAAGACTTGCCGACTACGGCAAAGACGCAAAGATCGTTTCGATTCAGCAAGATGAAGATTCCGCATCTTGGGCAAAGGCTCTTGAGCAAGATAAAAACTACAAACACAACGGATAAAAAAACTTAAAAAAAAGTAAAATAAAGTTTGACATTTGCCGAAAAATTTAATAGATTACTAATATGATTAAGACAACAGAACAAATAAAAAGTGAAATCGCTATCGAAGAAAATCAACTCGCAATGTGGAATGGTCGCATGGATCAAAGCGAGATCAATTGGATTAACGCTCGAATCTCTGAGCTGAAAGCTATGCTTCCACAAGCTCGCCACAATGACAAAGTTTCTGCTTTTGGTTGGAAATCAGTTGAAAGAAATGCTTGACAGGTTGCTTCAACTAGTTTAATCTTTACGAATAACACCTAAAAAAGGAAATTGCTAAAATGATAAATGTATTCAGAAACCCAAACTTCCAATCTTGGTTTAATGTTCTCTACAATGGCAAACTTGTAGATAATGCAAAAACTCACGCCCAAGCTATGGACATCGCAAAGCGTTTAAGTCGCAAGCATCACGCTCCAATCTCTTCTAGTAAATAACTCAACTCACAAAAAATTATGATCTTAGAAATTATACTCGCTCTCTCTTTCTCTTTTGTCTTTTATGTTATGTGGTCAGATCTTTTAAGTGAAGATTGAAAATAAAGTTTGACAAACAAAAATAAAACATATATAAAAGAAGAATAAACTTAATTGCTTAAAAATATAAAATTATGAAACTTGCACAAAATCAACTGAATGATCTCCACTCATATGTTAATCAATCTCTCCGTGATATAAGAAACGGAATTGTTCATGCTCAAGGCTCAAGCAATAAGAAGCATGGCAAGGCAGGAGAAATGGCGGTTGCAAGACTTTTTAATTTTAGAGATGAAAACGGAAACCTGTTTGATCAAAACGGACACGCTTGTGATATCCCTAAATCTGTTGCCGAGCGTAGCAACTTGCCAAAAGAATTCCACCACGACATCGAAATCAAATTCTATGAAAAGAAACGCAAAACTTTTTTAATGGGCGACGCAATGAAGAAAATGCAAAAGATAAAAAACGGACTTGTTTTAATCGTCGCGTTTTACGATCAAGAACCTTGCAATGTCTGCGACTTACAAATCATAAAAATTGAACCTTGCAAGCACGAATCAGACTTTGACCACATGGAGAAAATTGTAGCTTTTGTAAAGGATAAGTCAAACCCAATCAAAGGCTTTGGAGGTACAAGAGAAAAAGTCAAGAAAGAAAACAAAAAGTTAAAGACTGCACGATTCTACTTGAATGATAACTCAAACTCCAAATCCAATGCTCGGCAAGTTCAGCTTTGCTTCACACCAAACCCTTGAACATCAACGACTTAGGGCTTCGGCCCTAGGCTTTTTCGTAACTCACTGAAAAACAACAACTTGCACCACAAAAATAAATTGCATTTTGTGAATAACTTTAGCGTTTTTTTCTTGCAATTTGCTTCGTTCTGTGCTACCTTTAGGTATGATTAAGTTAAATGATGTTGTTCGTGTCAAGTATGGCACACACAAGGGTAAAACCTTTCATGTCGTGGGCTTCGCCCACAAAGATAGCCTTGGCAAGTTAATTACTTGCAGAAGATACCGCTCTCAGTATCGGTTCAACTTCATGCCATGGCAGATTGAGGTTCATCCTCTTTTTGCTTGACCTTTAACCCTTAACATGTCAGTATCAAATTATGGAAAATTACAACGGTTGGAAAAATTGGGTAACTTGGAATGTTGCTCTTTGGCTAGGAAACGACGAATTCCTTTACAAGCTCTCTCGCAGATTTGTTCAGTACAAAGATCTTGCTAATGCTCTTGAGGATATGGGTATGACTTGCACTGAGGACGGGGCAAGGTTTAAAGACGCAGAACTTGACACTTACGCCCTTGATGAATGGCTTATGGACGAATAAAAAACTTAAAAAAAACTTGACTTTTCCCAAAAACTTTGCTAGATTACTTATATGACTAAAACAGAAATGCTCAACAAAATCTCTCTTCTCCGCGAAGTCCTCGCGGACTCCGTTCTCACTTCCGCTGATCGCGTTGCGATTCGCAACGAAATGGGCGACCTGCAGGACAAGGTCTCACTCCTCGACTTCGAGGAGCAACCCGACATAGACTGGGGCTTTCACGACCAAACGGACTTCTAAAGTCCTAATGGTCAACGACTTAGGGTAGCAGCCCTCCGGTTTTTCCGGAAGTCATTGCATTTCAAAGACTTACAGAAAAGTTTATACAAGTTTCGTGCCAATCTTTAAATTGAATTTTGTGAATAACTTTATCACTTTTTTCTTGCAATTTGCTTATGCTTATGCTAGGTTATACTTATATGACAAATAAAATGAAACAATTCATACAAGACAATGGTCTTGTTCGTATTCAAGCTAGCCCGATGTCCGAGGCTTTTGATCTGTGGGAGTGTGTCGGCGGTCATGTTTGGACTTTTGACATGATCAAGCAAGCAGTAAAATAAAACATTTTTTTCTTGCAATTATCCCATAACTAGTTTACCTTATACTTATATGACAAAGACAAATAAAACAAAATTCGCAAAGGGCGATGTCCTTCTCTCTCGCGATGGAAAGATCTTCCAATTTATCCAAGCTACCGATCACGAAGATCTCGGCACTATCGCAATGGTCCGCCCATACAGAACCAATCGCAAAGTTGGCATCCGTTTTGAGGATGTCATAATTCATCCACTTTTTGCAAAATAAAGCTTGCAATTTAACAAAAAATAGTTTAAGTTTAAAACATATGATTAAGAAAATTAGAATTAAAAAGTGGTCAACTCACTACAGCGTTAAAGTTTGGGATAACCCATCTCAAGAATATCCACGAGTTCGTTCTGCGAGCATTGACAAGAAAACGGGTCGCTCTCCGTACCTTGACAGAATACTTGCCGAAGAGCAAGACATTACCTTTTCCCAAATTCACGACGATGTCGAAACAATTTGGCAATAAGGCTTGACTTTCAAACTCACATCGTTATACTCAACCATTATGACAAAAGAACAAGAACTAAAAGAAATCATTAGAATACAAACGCCTGTGGCTGATGAAGGAAACATTGAAGCTATGCAAATGGTAATCAATGCCCAAATCCAACTTGATGAAATTCAAGAAGCTCGCGAGGGACAAAAAACTTTTGAAAAGTTTTTGCTTGCAAAACCACAACCAACTTGCTAATCTTATAATTATGACAGAATCACAAAGACTCGAAACCATTCGCAGAATTGCGGAAAATAATAACGCACAAGTAAGTCCCGCACTTGCTTCTTTCATTGATGAATTGAAAGCTGAAAAGCTCGCTGAAGAAATAGTCGTGGAGCATGGCTTGCTTCAAGCAACCAAGCAAGAAGTCGAGGATCAAGTCCAAGAATTCGCTTCTGCTGAGGATAAAGCTGACGAAGATGACGATTACGATAATGATGAAAACTTGCACGATATGACTGCAATTAGTCCGTCCATGCGTGAGATTTTTGAAGAAAAAGCTTGACGCAGTCGCTCGCCTTTGCTATAATAGAAGCACATGGAAATTACAACAATTCTAATAATTAGTTCAATCGTGGGAGTCATCAGAATGGTGCAGGATCAACTAGGAAAAGAAGAGTTTTAGTCAATCAAATGGGAGGAGGATTGCAAGTTAAATCCTCTTCCCTAACCTTTTAAAAGTCAACGACTTAGGGAATCGCCCCTAGGTTTTTTTGTAACTCGTTGAAAATAATATACTTACAACAATATATAATTCTTGTACTATTCTACTTTTTTTTTGGCTTATTCTATTGCTATGGCATAGTGTATTTGTGTATTTAGTATTTGTATTTGATTATTTAGTATTTGGTATTTAGACAAGAGTATTTGTTATTTTGGCTTTAGTATTTATTAGCTCAATAGTAAAAGGTGAATGTTGAGTTGATCGATCTAGATTCGATTCAAGGTTTCGTATTGCGTTGACAATGTAGTCAAAAGTTCCTTGAATGCCCATTGGCTCGCCGTTCTTTAGTATTTGGTAACTGTTCATAATTCTGATTCCTCTGCGTGTTTTGCTACTACTTTTTCGTTGAAATCATTCCGAAGATTGTGAAGTAATTTTTCGTGAGCGAATCCGTCAAGCTCAAATTGATGCATCAGCGAAGTAATTTGGTGTGGAGGTTGCCAACCAAGCACATCGTCTGAAACGGATAGCGGAACAAAATTACCTTTTGGATTGAATACTGCAACCTCGTAAGTGTCAGGGTGATTGCCGTAAAACAAATCGCCACCATCAGTATTGGCAACAACACTGAAAGCATATCCATTGTCAAGAGTTAGGCTTGCTACGACTCCTAAATCTTTTGCGTGAGGATGAGGTCCGAATTTTAAGTCATCAAAGGTCTTCATGGTAGATGTAGATTGGTTGTTCATTGTGAGTTAGATTTTTGTGCTGAATGAATGTTTTAGTTTCAATGTTCTTTTTGAATGTCGCTTCAGAGATAAACAGATCATTTTTGTCGGTCTTTTCTTCTGAGCGTACGATAATAAAACATCCATCATTTGATTTAGTGAGCAAGTGTTTCATCAATTACAAGAATAAGGAAGTTGTCCGTCTTTGTCAAACAAATTATCGTATGCTTGAGCTTTTTCTGCAAGTATCCTAATTGCTCCACCAACAACAGATAATTCTTCTGTTTGTTCAGCGTTCATTAGATCATTAAGAATAAGTGGTTCGACTAATCGTTCGTCAATGAAGTCCATTAAGTGACCTCCAATTTCCGAACAACTGACATCTTGAACTTGTAGATGGTTTGGGTCATTAAGATACATGGGCGAGTTTCTCCTTGTGTTTGAGTTTGCGATGAATCACTTTTGCCTTGACCTTGTGTGGTCTCGACTTGGTGAAGAGAATGGTTTTTCTAATCTTAATCATGGTTCAATTATGACAGAACCGCTGGCGGAGTCAACACTTTTTTTCGTGAAATTAAAAATAGTTGTTAATTGTTTTATATCAACGACTTACGCAACCGGCCCTAGGCAGTTTTGTAACCGCCTGGAATTCAATGAGTTAGTACCCTAACCATTCTAACACTTTTTGTGCATTATACTCTTCTTTGTCACCCATGTCTAAAATGAATTGGTGAATATCTTGGCAACCATGTTTTGAGAGTTCTTCAAGCGCTCTTGCTTGGCTAATCATTAAATCTTCGGCTGATTCGTAATAAGTTTCTGTCATGCTTTAATAATAGTTGAATTGTTTTGTTTTGTCAATACTTCTTTGTACTCCGCTTCTTTTAATAAGTCGGTAAATTGCAAATAATGTTCAAGATAAGTGAATTGAATTTGCTTTTCCACTCTTTCATTGACTTTATAATCAATGATAAAAAAAGTTTTATTCCCTTGGTTGCAATGTTTTCTAACTGAATAAGTTTTTGCTTTCATTATGAGTTTACCCCTTCTTGAACAAATCCCGTTGAATCCTTCTTTGCCATGCCTTTTTCGATAAGACCAACAACAACGCCTTGTTTGTCGAGGAAACGCAAATCGTTTGAATCACCATTGACAACTTCATAACCTTTCCAAGTTTTTGGAAGTTGATTGCGAAACACAACGGCAACATTGCCACCCATTGCAAGAACCATTTCACATTTCTTGTCGTTCGTTTCTGAACGAGAAAAAGTTAAATGATAATTTGATGGAAATTTTGCTTCACCTTTGATAAAAGGCTTGTCCAAAAAAGCACACATTCTCTTGAATGACTTTGTATAATCGTAAAACTGAATTGATGGAAACTTGTCAAAGATTGAATTTGGTTCTTTCTCATTAAAGAAAACTGATTCCCAAGAAATGTCACTTGTAAGGTTAAGGCGAAAAACAGAATTCATTCCCTTCTTTGTCGCTGACTTGATTGAAGAAGAAATTTCTTTCGATAACTTGGCAAGGAAATCGAATTGTTTGTCGAAGAATAACTTTGTCTTTGCAATGCGTGATGCTTGGATTGAATTCATGCGTCCACGACCTGCCGTATTGAGACAAGAAGCAGTGCAACCTTTACTTCGCCATTGACAAACTTCATTGCCTGAGAGACTAGCGGGAGCGAAGTGAATGCCTTTTGTCACATAGCCAAGCTCCTCGCCTTTGACTATCTTTGCGTTTCCTTGAGTGAGAATTGTTGTCTTAATCATGACTTCATTATGACAGAATAAATGCGTATGTCAACCCCTAAAATGCAGAAAAAATAAAAAAGTTTTTGCTTGACTTATATAAAAATCTCCTAGGCGATTTTCGTAACTCGTTGACTATCAGATACAAAAAAGCCCCCCAAAATGGGGGGCTCCGTTGCTCACTTGGAGCTTATCATCAACTCACCGACCTCTTAAAAGTCCTGTCAGCACAAGTGGCTCGAAGAACATGGCGACGATTGACTCGACGATTGCCTCCGTTAGTATCCTTGAACATCACATGACGAGAAGTCACTCCTGTAATTTTGGCGGAGAACACTTTTCTTTGCTCGCCTTTTTTAACGAGAAGGGAAGTGAAACGACCTTTGAGAGAATCAACGACATTTTGTAGTTTTGGCTGTTTTTTCATAATAGTATTATTAGTTTTAATTTTTAGGTTTAGGTTTGGTTATGATTAAGAAACTGCAACTTGAGAAGTCAAACCGACTTCCGAGTCAAGAACACCATGCAATGCGAGCGAGCGATTTGGCAATGCCGTGATTCCACCTTTGAGAATGTGAGTGAAACCATTGTACAATGAGTGCATCGTGCGAGGCGAGAAGTCATCGTGTTCGGGTTTGTGCCATTGCTCAACGACATCAGCAATTTTTGCTTTTGGAATTGCTCCGTTTTGGTATGCACGGATTACAAGATCATGAGCTTGCTCGTTGCCGAGTTCATGCTCTTTGTATGCTTGAATGCGTTGCTCATCGCTTGCCCATGTCTCAGTCATTTTGCCGAGAGTGCGAGCGATTACTTGCGAAAGGTCATTCAAAATGTTCTTTGTGTGTCTGCGAGCAAGCACAACCTCATTGGTGAAGATAAGGTTGGAACAAACAAATGGAGCGTTGCCCATGCAAAGTCCTGCAGGAAAGCATTTGTCGTGAGAGTTGCGAAGTCCAACGACTGTGCCTCGTTCGTCATTGTCAACTCCTGTGTTCTTCACATGAAAGAGTCCGAAGTAGCGTTGACCGAAGCGATGAAGAGAATGATAAGTGTCAACAATTTCCCAACCATTGTCTTGCATTTGTTTTTGCACACGATCAACAAGGAAAGCGTGACCGATTGGTTGCCAAGAGTCAGTAGCTTCAGGAGTTTTGACTCCTTTAATGTCTTCGAAAGAAGATTCTTTAGTGGCACATACTGAGAGGTTAATTCTATTTGTCATAATTTTTAGCTTTGTGAGTTATTGTCTTTGATGAGTTAATTGTACTAAATTTGGTCTAATCTGTCAAGCCTTTTTTTCTTCGATTAAGTTTTTTTTGTTTCGACTAATTTTTTTTCTTTGCGGTTATCGTCTTGATAAATACTAGTATGACAGAAAATGAAGTTAAGTCAACACTTTTTTTGCATAAAATGAAAATAGTTGTAAATGCTTATCTATCAATGACTTCCGGCACGCGGGCTAGGGTCGTTTCTGTAAGTCGTTGAGGCTCAACGGGATTCAACCCGAAGAGCCCCATAACATCACTCAGACTCTTTTCTCTAACTCGTAAAGCTGATCTAACAAAAGATTGTGTGCGATTCGCTTTGCTACATGATCCTTGCCACGCAATCCACGCTTTTCAATGATTGCTAGATTGTGACCCATCTCGCGAACCTGCTGACGCAATTTTTCTATTTTGGAATTATTCATAACTACCCTTCGTTTGGTTGTGAATAGTGGTGATAAGCACTCTCTGCTTCCGTTTGAGATTCAAATTGAACCTCGATCAAATCTCTTTGAAAATAAGGATGATAAGGAGTATCTGACTCCTCAAACCATACGCTCCAAGTATCTGAATCTTGATCGTATGATGGCTTTTCTAATGGCTTGCCTTCGCAAACTGCTTCGATGTAGCTTTGATTTTCCATTTTAGTAATTGTAGATTGTTTTAAACATTTCAACATCGGGTTCGGCTAGTGAATCATCAACACTCTGTTCTTGAACCTCAAAGTATTCATGCTCTTTTCCGAGACGAATCGAAACATGGTCGCTAGTAATAATGATCCTGCCTCCACCGACTATTGCTAGTCGAGCTTGCAGATCGTTAATAGTGTTTTGCAATTCTTCCATAATCAATACCAACAAGTATAGTAAATGCGATAACCTTTGTCAAGCATTTTTCTTGCTTCTGAGATAAAATTTAAATCTTGTTCTTTGTAATAGTATTCGTTTTCAGGAAAAGGTTTTCCGTCTTCATCGTTCCAAAAATAAGAATCACTACCCCAAAAGAATCCATTTGATTCAGGCAATTCAAAATTGTCGATTGCGTATTCGAGTTCATCAATGTCTGAACTTGTTAGTTGCAACTCGACACAATTAAAATCGCCATCTTCGTTTGAGTTTGGGCATCCTTTACTTTCCCAAACGCTTTCCATGTATCCTTGTAGTCGATTGTGTTTTCTCCACTCACACAAACTCTCATCATCATCTGAATTGCGTTTGCGTGGTGGTCGTGCGTATGCGTATTGATCTAATCCCATAATTTTTCTTTTGTTAGAGTTGAGCTGATTGAAAAGATGAGTCTATTCTAATCTCATCTCGTAAAGATGTCAAGTCACAAATGATGTCATCCAAAACTTCTTCGGCTGATTGAAAGGTTGAGCCAATCGGAAACTTTTTTGGATGCAATTCGTGCTGATCCAAACATACCTTGGACATTGGATCTGCCCATGCAAGGTTGCCTCGAACTATGCTTAGAATGTCTTCTCTGATTTTTGCTTGTGTCATAATACTGCTAATACTTGTTTGGGTTCTAATCTTACGGCAATAGCATAGTCTACCATTTGCTCGGTGTCTTTGTCAACAAAATTCTCATACTTGTATGGATTGTAAGTGACAGGTCTTGCCGTTGGATGCGAATCAATCCATTTGCCTATAAACCACGGCTCGATGTAGCCCTCGATACCTGCATGAACATTTTTGCGTTTTTCTTTTAATACTCTTGCTCTTCCGTGCTTACTCACCTTGAATACGCAACTATGCATAGAAAGTTCTTTTGTGTGAGCCTTAACTAATCCATCTTGACGAATACTCCAACAATCTTTGTGAAGGTTTTTGTAAGCGTAGACAGGCTGATTAAAGTTAATCTCATACTTTTTGTCGTTCGGCTTTGTCCTAATCATTCCTATAGTATGACAGATTTTTAGCGTGTGTCAACACTTTTTTTCAAAAAAATTTATATAACACATAACTCTTTGAATTGTAAAGACTTATGGTAATAACCCAGGGCGCGTGCCACAACTCGTTCTTATTCAATCACTTACATTATAATTGACTTTTGTTTTTCAAAAATTGCAAAAATGACTTACAATTTATTTTGTTTATCATAGTGAGCAACAATCTTTATTATTATTTCATTATTTGGGTATTTATCTTTTGTATTTGGCTAACTCATTATTTGAATAGATGTTATTTGTTATTTGGTTATTTGTCGTTTGGAATTTTAGTTATTTAGATGATCATTGATTAACCTTACGATCCCGACGATGCTACTTACGATAATTATTGTAGTTACTTCCATAAATTTTTTTATGCAGTACCCGAGTACTTCTTCCAGATTTCAAGATCAAGATCAGTAACTGATTTGCCCAGAGTTCTGGCGAACATCTTAAATACATTAGCATAGTAATTATAGATGCCGACATTTGAAGGCGTGCTCTTGGGCGCTCCACTGTATCCCTGATCGCGAAGGAACCGTAGGATATGTGTGTCCAGCATTGGTTCGTCAAAGTCTTCACGGGAATGCGACAAGAAAAACCTGGCAGTTTTGAGACCTACGCCAGGAACCTGCAGCAAGCGATTCAGAGTAACTGTTTGAAGATCATTGATTGTAACTACAGACACATAAGAATTGAACCGTTGAGTATAAGGGCTAAGCTTTGCCCAATGCATAATCTCCTGTAATCGGCCCAACTTAATTAATTTTCTTATACAATTAAATGGTGTTGTTTCTTTTGTTATGTCTTTTGCTCTCTCTATAAATACTTCTAATTTAGGTGCTTCAATTGCAGATTTTTTACCTGCGACATTAATACAAAATAAAATAAATTCTTCTAATTCGTATTGTGTTCTATTGTAATTTGTTACTTCTGCTGGGTTAATCATATCTTTTTTTGTTTAAGGTTAGGCTGCAATGTGGAGAGCTGTACGAAGATTGTCACAATCTTTACCACAAAGAAATACTTCTCTGCAATAATCTAAATTTTCTCGTTCGACTCGCTCGATCGTTTCAATCGCTTGATAAGCATGTAGTCGATCGCGAGGTAGTCCGCCCCATTTAATAACCACTTTCATGTGTGGAAAATGCTCGGCAATTTCTGCGAGCTGAGCTGAGTTGATGTATCCGTAGTTCGCAAGTATGTCTTTTAATGTCTTCATGATACTAGTATGAATGATTTCGATTGATCTGTCAACCATAAAAAAGCCCACCCAAGGGGTAGGACTTGGGCGGGCTAGGGATATGATTAAGAAATTGAAGTGGGGAGGGATTCCTGTATACCCTCAAGTTTTCGGCGTGAACAGCAGTTCATTGAGTACCTACTTCCTACAACGATTAGACTTGGTATTGTCCTGCCTCAGACATTTGCCCATTAGCACTCCACCACAGAGAATCGCGTACCTTAGCTCGCTCACGACGAGCTTATTCGGACACCCACAGGAGATCTCCGTCGAGAATCTCCAAAGTCAAAACAAATTAGAATGAGGTGATAAACTCTGATTTAACAGAATGACCCACTAAACTCCAACTTATTTTTTAAAATGTAAAAGATCAATTTATTTTATTTAT
>Ga0222719_10004834_pt1 | contig 11756 bp, 9 predicted proteins | sample C33_34DmetaG_FD_165039 | JGI IMG/M metagenome (GOLD analysis project Ga0222719, IMG submission 165039) | Estuarine water microbial communities from San Francisco Bay, California, United States - C33_34D | ecosystem: Environmental > Aquatic > Marine > Unclassified | place: USA: California...
TGTTTTTTGCCTAAATGTATATTAGACATATAGTACGTAATATACAACTATATTTATCTAATGTCTACTACTATTATTGGTAAAATGCTAGGTTTTTGATTCTGTCTATTTGATTGTCGTATGCTGTCTCTTCTTCTGAGAAGAAGTCTTCTAATTGCATACCTGCTAGTTCGATGGCATCCTGTAAAGTGTATTCCTTATCGCCTACTTTGAACTTGTCGCCCGCTTTCATACCAGCCGCTTTGGCTTTCTGTACCGCCTGTGCAAACATGTTACCTTCAAACTTGCCTGCGTGTGCACCGCCCTGCATCTTTTCATAATGTTCTGCGGCCTCTTCTGGTGTGAGTCCTAATTCGTCTGCTTTGCTCATGAATTCGTCTTTGCTCATGCTCTGTGCCATGTCTGCTATCTTGTCACCCATTCCCTCACTTTTATCTGTGTACTTGGGATCACCTGCTTTCATTTTTTGATATGCTGGTGTGTTCAACATTTTGTCTGCTTTTGAGACATCAAGTTTTGTTGCATTCTCTTTGTCTTTCTTTTCAATTTCTTGATCTTTAGGTTCAGTCACATATTCGTCAACATCAACAGTGTCCACGCCGCCTGACGCAACTTCCATTTCGCCTGCCTTCAATTTGTCAAAGTTCTGTCTTAAGAAATCTTGTGCCTCTTCCTGATCTATGCTTGAGAAGATCGTTTTCTCATTTCTGTCTAGCACGTTGTACATCATCTTGCCATCGTCTTCACCTCTGCTCATTGACACGTAAGGTTTGATTCCACCCTCGTCTATCATTGAATCTACCCAACTTTCAAACGCTTCTGTTTCTTTCGCTTTGCCTTTTAGATCTTTCTTGGGTGCGAACGCTCCTGGATCCATCCTCACTTCTTTGCCGTAGTCTGGATCAGATTGCATTTTTTTGTAGTCATCTATGTATCTCTTCGCTAACTGTACAGCGATCTTTTTGTTCTTGATGTAGTCAGGTGTTGGTTTGAATGTTGCTGAATTTTCCTGTTCCATCTCATCTGCAACTCTTGAAGCGAAATTAGCCACTCTGTCTTCCTCACCTGATTTTGTTAGAAGTCTTGATGCGATGTCTGATAAAATAGAACTTAACATTGTGTTCTTGTTTGTGAATTTTGTTGTTTTCAACATCTTGTCTGCTGTGTCATCTTTTCTCAATACCAATTTGCTATCCGGGTCGTTCAAGAAACTTTGTACAACTGCACCGTGATCCACAGGTGGTTGCACAGGTGCGTCGATCGGTTCAGCATCTGGCTCAAGTTCGTTGACTTGATCTTCTTTAGGTGCACTTTCTAGTTCCGCCATTACTCTGCTGATTAATGGGAAAGCATCTTCAACTCTGCTGTCTAAATTTGTTTGTGTGAATTTCTCTCTTAATTTGTTCACAGTCTCATCATCTAATACTTGATCTTCTGCTTTCTTGTAACTCTTACAACTTGATTCATAGTGAGATTGCTTACTAAGATTTCTCATGTACTCTCTTAGGTTCTCTAATTGTAATTTTGTGTTTTCAATTATGTCGCCTGCGTTGTCATTCAGTTGATCTTTGTTAGAAACATATCTTTGGAATGAGTTAAGTTTTGCGATGTCTTCTGAAGTTTGGATGATGTGTGTTCCGAACTCGTCATGTGGTCTTCCACCGTTTGCCACGTGTCTCATCATTGCTCTCGCACCTGCTAGGTGTGTCATTGGATACTTGAATCTTTCACCGTCCTCGTTCTCAATGTATAGTGATTGTATTTGTCTAGACCTCGCACCCGGCACAGTCTCGTCAACCTTGCCTTTGTGTCTTATTATTAATTTTGTCTTATCTAGGTTCTCGTATGAACGTTTTGCTGTACCTGTTAGGCCTTCGTTCACGCCTGCTAATTTAGTGATTCTTGCTAGTTCTTCTGACATTTCATCAGTATTTACCGTTTTATTCGTATCTGCAAGATTTTCATAATCCTGCTTCGTTAGGTTGTTTTTGGTGATATCTCTAACGTCAAACGTCAATTGATGTTCTACTGCAAAGTCCTTCAACTCCTTAAGGAACGCATACCATTCATCTCTGCTGTCCTCGTCAATTTTGCTTACTAGATCTCTGTTGTAGTAAACTTTCATGTTCTCGCCATCTGCTAAACTGATGCTGACTGCACCAAATGTGTCTGCATCTTCTCTGAATTCAAACTCAAAGAACACAGCATCTGCTGGATTTGCCGTAGCGGCACCATTCTCGTCTCCTAATCTAACATTAGTGAACTGTGATCTGATCTTGTTGAATAAATCTTGCGAGTTTTTAGGGTTCATATAGTGTATTTATTATCCTGTGAATGATCCAAATATGGGCATTGGAGTAATCTCACTTGTACGATCTGTCCATTTTTCGAATATTTTGGGGTCAAAATCTGCCAACACTTTCATCATACGTGTCATAAGCAAACACGCACTCACAAGGTCATCGTGTTGCCCTGGTTTTGCTTTGTAACTCAATCCTGTTGCGACAAAATCCTTCATTTCAGATATCAGTAGTTGGGAGTTGATCTTCATCTTGTCATTTTCAATCAATTCTTTGAATTTTGTGCAGGCATCTATCTTGTGTTTTGCTGTTGTATTGAAACCTCTCCTGAACTTACGCCTGTGCCCCTTTCTAATTGGTTCAGACAAAAACATACCCATTATATTTTCCTCACCTATGTCCATCACTCGCATAAGTGCGGCCTCTCCTATCGTGTTGTTCTCCATCGAGTAGAATATCTGCGGTGATGCTGTTGCGTCCTGTTCCATAATTGTGTCGTGTATGTGTTTGTTTATACCTTGCAGTATGCGTATCTGTTGATTCATTGGGGTCTGATTATGATGCCATTCTCCAACCTGTTCAAATGTTGGAAGTTCAAACACTTGTATTGCCGCGTAGTCGCCACCTGTTCCCATGCTGGGATCTAATGACACCATGTAAGTGTGTCCTGGTGTTGGACGCTTGAACCAACGTACTTGTCCTGTTGTTTCAACAGGCGCAGTGCCTTCCATGTCTGCCAATACGATACTAGATATCAATGTCTCATCAAAGATCAAGAATTCACATTCGTGTTCCCTTCTGAATCTCTCTTCACCTATCCTGGCCCTCTCAGCATCTGCCCATGCCTCGTTCCTGTCAGGGTGTTCTGACCAGTGTGCTTTCATGGCGTAGAAACCGTTAGTTCCTATTATCTTGTCATTACCATACTCATCGAATCTCTTGTTGGCCTCTTTCCATATCATGGCGAACTGGTCTTCATCACTGTTTGGTGTTGACGTGATCATGCATTTACCACCTGTGCTCAATGTTGGAGAAAGTGATGTCCAGAACTCTTTGGCTTTTTCTGGTGGTTGCACGAACGCGAACTCATCACAATAAATTAATGTAAGTGACATACCCCTACCTGTGTTCTCTGTGGTAGTGGTTGCCATTATCTTTGAACCATTATCGAATTCTATACTGTTCCTGTTGTATTGCGTCACACCTGCTTTGATCCAACTGGGCAACATCTCATAGGCGTAACGTACCCTTGACATGATGTCTGATGCTCCTGCGTATTTGTGTGCCGCGATTAGTATTTGTGAATCAGGTCTGAACATGGCATACCAAATAAGGAAACCCGAGGCACAGGTTGTTTTACCAGTTTGCCTAGGCAACATAGCGATTGAAAATCTATGATCGTTGTAACTGTTGATCAATCTTTCCTGATACGGGAATGGTTGAAATGGCATTGAACCTTTTACAGGATGTTGTATCTTCATGAATGTTTTCATAAAGAACAAAGGTCCAGTCTTTGGGTCCATACACTTTTCAAGTTGCAACACTTGTTCTTTGGTGTATTTGTGTTTCTTATTCGCCTTTTTAATTTGGTCGCTATCTAATGATACATACGCCATAGTGTAGTATTTAACGCTGTAGTGTTACTTGGAAAAGTATTACTTTGCTTCTTTGTCTTTGATGGCTTTTTTCATTGGTTCTTTTTTATCGCCATCTTTGTCCATATCCAAGAAGTCAGGTTTTGCCGCTTCTTGATATGCAGTTTTGAAACTTTCGTACTGTGTTCTAAGACTGTTCGCCAACTCTTCTTCAGTGATCTTGTCCTCTGCCGCCATTGGGTTGTCGCCTGGAGAAACTCTTGGATGAGTTTGTTTTTGTCTGTTCAAACCACCTGAGTGTTTGTTCACTAGACTGTCTATGTCTTGAACTTTCTCTTCGGGTTCATTTGCGAAAGTCTCTTCTTGTTTTTCGTCCTCGGGGTCTTTAATGATGTCTCTCATCCTTGCCATGTCCATAGAACCTGCCGCATCGTCATCGCTGTGGTCTTGTTCTGGCTCGTCCGCACCAATCATTTTAGCATCAACTGGCTGTACACCTGCTAGTTTTAAGATCTGCATCATCATTGATGCTTCTTGTGGAGTGTCTGCTGAGATTTGGATTGCTTCTTTCACAGTTTCTTTTTTATCTTCTTTTTCTTCTTTGCCTGCTTTTTTATCTTGGTATGCTTTTAGGCCTGCTGGAATTTTGCCTTCAACTGCTTCTTCTGTTCCATTTATACTGTCCCAGAAACCTGCTAGGCTCTCACCATGTTTCTTAATGAATTCTTCTCTAGACATTTTCTCTGCTTCGCTATGCAAGTAGTCTTTCATGCCACCTTCTGTGACTGCTTTTGGATTTGTCTTCTCAACATTCTCCACCGCGTCTTTGACCAACTCAGGTTTTTTCTCTGCTATTTCTTTTAATTTTGTTAACACGTCGATCATTTCCATAACTTATTTCCTTTTTGGGTCTGGGTGTGGGTTGGTTGGTTTAGAAAGCGGACTCGGTGTTCCTTTTTCTTCAATGTGACTCTGAACTCCGGTCTCACCACCCTTTGGATGATCCTTGTTCTCTTGTCTGTCTTTTAGTAATTCTTTTAGTAGACCCATGTTTGCTTTTGTGCTATGGTAGTCTTCCGCGTTTACTTTTGGTGCGTCTTTGTACTCTATGTCATGTAATTTGTTTACGTATTCAGACTTCTTAGCAACTTCCATGTCGTTCTGATATTCTTCTGTAGGCTCACCCGGTTTCTTGACAACAATATGTGTTGCTGGAATCCTTAAAATGTCTGAAAGGTATTCATGCATTACTCTTGGTGATTCTGGGTAGTTAGTAGTCACGTCAAAGATAGTAACAGACTCGTTGCTCAGTCTTGGAAAGTCCAACGGCAAAGTCATGATTGGTGTGCTTTTGCCTGCTGACATACTAGCAAGATCAAATTTTTGTAGTGCTGTTTCTAAAGCATTCTTGTCAATGTCTTTAGGCTCTCCAGCGATCTTTATTTTATAGTCATATGACTTTGTTGATTCTGTTAGGTAGTCTTTAAACGTGCTCATATGGAATATTTAGTCTTTTTTAAGCAGTTTCTTCATTAATTCATTGCGGTCAGATATCACATATCCGTCGCTTTCTTCGATAGGAGCACCGTCTTTGTTGCCCTGATCTAACTTCTGCTTTTTCAACTGTAATTCTATCATTTTCAGTTTCTTGTCAATTTTGCCGCTTTTAGCGTCTATGGCATTTCGTAAGAAATTGCCCGCAACCTCGAATATACGACCCGAGTATCTAGAGTCAACATTCATGCCCAAATCCATGAGATTCTTGTAACTTTCTTCTGCTTCCACGGCCAATTTGTCCAATTCTAGGTCTGAAAGTTCACCTAATCCCTTGACTTGTGGCAGTGCGGCCGCGACCTTGTCAAATTCCGCATAACTTTTTTGCAGGTTTTTCTGTGTCTGTGGATCCAAGTTCTTGGTAGAAGGATTGCCATTCGCTTCGCTGACCTTCCTGTCTTTTTCTTTCTTGTCTACTTCCTTGAATGCCTCTTTGACATTTGGTAAATTCAATATGTCTTCAAGTTTCTTTGTCATGTTTTTTTATTTACTTACGTTTACCGTTGTGGAACAACTGTTCTTCTGAAACTACCCTGAAACGTATTTTTCTTTGTTTGGCATAGGCATTCGCGGCCTCCCATTTGGCCATGTTTATCACGACTTGTTTTTTCTTTGCCTGACTCTTGCCGGCAGATTCCATTGTGGTCTGGCTCATTGGTTTTACTTCAACCATCTCGGCATGTTTCCTACCCTCTTTGTCTTGGTAAACTATAAAGAAATCAGGCACGTACACAGTGTATTTTCCTGTGAACGGGTGTCTGTATGGGATCTTGATAGACTCACTGGCCCACTGGTACACGTTAGGATGTTCATCACACAATCTCATGAATGCGTGTTCCCAACTTGACCTGTAGGTCGGCGTCTTTGTACCCACGTATTTCTCCTGATTCTTGGGAGAGAACTTGCCCCTAGCAAATCTCGGTAACATTAGTCTATGATGTTTCTAGATACCGTCTCTTTAGTGGTCAGCGTCTTTCTCACGCCCAACCTACTTGACTTGTATCTGTTGGCGTTTAATATAATTGTTATCAGTTCAGACAACAGTGCCGGTGTGGCATATGTAAGTTGGTCTAGAATCTGTTGAGGTTTGATGTTGTCAATTTTGGCCTGAGACATAATTGTGTATGCAGTGGCTTCTGCGGCCTCTCGGGAGAAGTTTCTTTTAACGAAAAATGCAATAGTGCTGTCATACTCTCCTGCATTAAATTCATATTCCGTTTCGTAATTACTTGTGGTCAACTTGTTAACGGTCTCGGAAAGTTGGTTTTCGTCCTTGGCTGGTAGGTTGGTGTAAAATTCAGTCATTATATATTTGCCTTCTCTGTTGCTATTTCAACATCTTGTGTCTGTCTAGTTATTTTTACATAGCCTTCTGTGACTAATTTCCTTATATCTGTGATCGCTTTATTAGTGTAAACATTTTTGACGTTAGTAGAAGATGCTTCGTACTCAACGTCCGATTCTGCGATTGTGAGTCCTTTACGAGATCCTATGTCTCTGTAATAGAGTGCGGCCGCTATCTCATCTCTGACACTGGTGTTGTTTGATACAAGATTGAAAGATTCGTCTGCGCCTAGGAAGGTTGCATTGTCAACTGTTGAGTTTGATATCACTGTGTTGTTGGCTTGATCTGTATTATCCGCAGTACCCCTTGCTGTTGCCGCCGCGGCACCCACAAGCACGGCCGCCCCAACACTGAACTGTGCAACAGGATTTGTTATAGATCCTGCTTGTTTTCCTACTGCGAGAACGCCTTCCTTTGCTATGCCTTTCAGTTCTTCTTTTACATCTGATTTTTTTATTTTTTTTGCATTATTATAAGTGTTAGACGCCGATAGGATAGCACCTAGGATGTTTCCTGATTGCACGTTACGTATCACAGATCCAACTCCGTCTACTACTCCGCCAGGACCAAATATGCTGTTGGTCCCTCCGCCTAGTATAGTCAATGGACTTGGAGAGTTATCATAATTTATTGTTGCAAAACCAGGCACGTTGTTTTTGTTTACAATTCCCGACTTGTAAATTACGGTTTCGTATAATATCTGCATGGTGTTGTTCATTACACCCGCACCGTCCGCCTGGTCCAGGTTATCGTGCGAGAAAGAACCAATGACGGGATTCACTAATGTCATTGACGTGAATCTCTGTTTGTGTAATACGAATATCTCAATACCTTTTAGATATGGCTTTCTCCTTTGCCTTGGAGTGTCCATACCAAACTTTGTTGTTTGCCTTGCGTCACCAAAATTATAGTAATCGTCTTTGGTGTTTGATATTGTGAGGTCATTGTTCATATTGATCGAGTCTGCAATATTGTATTCATAATATTTCTTCCAGAACGCATTGACAGTGTCCGCATGATCGTCATGGAAAGTTATATTCACAGGCTCATATGCTATTCGTGTGGCCGCATACATTTTCTTGTTGTACTGCACCTTCTCCTCGTAACTCATATCATATTTCGGAAGGTCACACTGTTTGACCAACATGTTCAGTTGGTATCTTTCGTTGGCATTAAAACCATCAACGAACAATGTCTCATCTGTGTTGAAAACCACGTGGAACAGGAACTTCTGTTTGGGCATCAACCTGTAATTGTTATCTATGTACAATCTAGATGCGTGTTGGTAGTCTTTCATACCCGGTAATCCGTCCTGGAAACCTTTTAAGAAATTGTTAATGCTTGGCATATGGGTATTTATGGCCACAAAAAAAGCGCCATATAAAGGCGCTTTTGATGTTTATAATTGCTAACTTAATTTTTTTTATTACTGTCCACCACCAGTACTTAGAGTACCTACAGTTCTAGCCACCGCTGTTCCAATTCCTGTTCCTGTTGGAGTTTGGATTGCGTTGTCGTATCTAACTGACATAGTGATTGTCGCTGGATCAGAAGTTGCGTATGCCAACGTGTTGTAGTTCACGTTTTCTACATATGCACCATATAGTTCAAATGTTTCTAACACATTCGGTGCACTTGCTCCGTTACCACCATCAAGCATTTCGATCCTTGCAGTGAATTTGTAGTCAATACCTGATGCCGCACTTGACTGTTCGAAGAAGTCAAACTGTTTCTGGATCTGCTCGCCAACCAATTTGGTTACAGAGTTGTTTACGTCATCTCTTAGATTGATTGTGATTGGATCCCAAGTGTGTTTACCAGCAACATAAACTTTTGAGTTGTAGACATCTAGTGTCACGTTGTCAAAAGTCAAGTTTGGTCTTGTGATATCAATTACTTGTTTTGTAAGTTCTGATCTTGGTGTTGATACTCCAAAGTTCTCCAGGATCGCTCTAAAACGATATTGTAGTTTTGGCATCAATAAACCTTGTGATGCTGAACTCTGATCGTTTGCTAGTGGTACTGTGAATTTTGATAAAGTTGATATTGCCATCTGTTTCTCCTATTTATTCAAAATTAGTTCCCTAACTTTGCAATTTCTCCTGTGTTTTTGATTCTCAACGGTATGTAGATGAATTCAACTGATTTGATCGGCTCAATTGCGATATCCACGTACAGTTCGTTCCTGTCTATCCTTGTAGGTGTGTTGTTCGTGTCATCACAAACTACTAGGAAGTCAAATAATGCTCTCTGACCAACAAGTTCTAACAAGAATGATTCTACTGCTTGTTTGATTTCATTTCTTGTCAATTCGTCATTTGGTTCAAAGATGAATGGTTTAGCGATTGCATCCAGTTGTGATCTTAGATACACTGCTAATCTTGAAACGTTTATTCTGTCTAACGCCGAACTTGCCGATGTCTTAGTCAAGTTTCCGAAGTTAACAATTCCCGCACCTGAGAAGAAAGTGATTGGGTTCACTTTTACCTCATGCATCGAATCTCTCACTGACTCCGTAACAGATATTGTTTCGAACTCTCCAGACGCTGTGTCAATGTAACCAACCGATGTAGCATTGTCAACGATACCTCTTCTTGTTCCTGATGGTGCGAACCATGGGAATGCGATGTTGTCGTTGTTTGCCAGTGTTCTCAACATCATGTGAGATGATGGAACAACAATTGATTTTCCTGTGTTGTCTGTAGTCAAACCAGACGGATAAAACACGCCCAAGTAGTCACTGGAACTAACTAGACCATCTTCACCGTTGTCAAGTGCTGATGCAGTGTTGTTCGCCCAGTTCTGGATAGCAGTTGATGTACCTGTTAATCTCAAAGGTGTGTCACCTACCACGAACGCTGTGTTGTTTCTGTCTGTGTTTAAGTTAATCATGTTTGCAATCGCTTCTGGATAACCAGGTGTGGCGATAACATTGTAACCTCTTTGATCTTCTCTAATCGCTTGGTTAGTGTCGATCTCAGATTTGATTTGTTCAACAATTACTTTTCTCTGTGCTTTTCTACCAAAAGATCCAGAGCCGTCTGCGTTGTTGCTAGATTTAGTCACCCATCTGTCTGGGAAGTAAGTTGCAACTGACTCGTTGCTTTTTCTCACGTTACCTAAACCTGCTGATCCGCTTCCTGGATATTTTGTAGTTGTGATGTAACTGTTTTTGTATTCCTTAACATTGTAACCACTTCTTCTTGTGTTCCATAACAAGATACCCTGAGGGTAGTTGTCTGGGTTTGGTGCATCTGGATCTAGGAAGTCATCGCTTAAAAGATCTTTGATTGTGCTGAACGTACCTGCACCACCTGTTGATAATGAATCCGCCTTCTCTGCATCTGTGTGTAATCTCGCATCTGCAAACACGATTCCATCCTCAGTAGTTTGGTCTGCTTTGTCAACTAGTTCCCACGCCGCACCTGTTGTAGTAACCGCAACTTGGTTGGCTGTGTTAGTTGAGCTCAAAGTGGCCGCTGTGTTGTACTTGTAAAGTTTTGGATAGTTTTCTAAGTCGCTTGTGTCAATCCATAAGTCGTTGTTCACAAGTGCAGTACCATCTGATTGTTTTGTTGGTGCTGTCGCTGAGAACTGTGGACCATTTGGATCTGTTGTAGCGTACACTTGAGCGTAACCTTTCCAAGTTGTTCCATTGTGTACCATGATGTCTGCTTCGTCTGTTGAAGTGTCATACCATAATGTACCATCCGCTGGTTCTTGTGTAGGTGAACTTGTTGACGCAGTGTAACTTAATCTCTTCCAATTACTTGCCACGATACCTGTGTTGGCAGTTGAGTCAATAGTGTCACCTGTTGGAATGTCATACAAGTTGTCAATCAATGTTGCACTGTTCGCCGTGTATGTTCCGTAACTGTGTGCAGTTGTCTGGCTGAAACCAGCATCTGCCAAAGGAGTTCCTGATGTGTCAAACATTCTGAACTCACCACCCAATGCGTGTGACATCTGGATTGCACCTGTGCTTAATTTAGTTGCAGTCACGTTTGTTAGACCTGCCGCACTCACTGCCGCCACAAATGCATCTGCATCCGTACCGCCTAGTGTTACAGTTTTGGCCGCCGCTAGTGTTTCGCTATTTTTAACTGATTCTTGGATAATGAAAGTCTCTGAACTTGTGAAAGTTGGAGAAGTCTCATTACTTGTGATAGTGGTTGCACCACCTTCGTATCTGAAGAACTGGAAGTCACCAACGTTTGGAGTTGAGTCAGCAGTATCGCCCGCCGTCATTGATTCCTCAGTGATGTTGTACTGTACGTACAAGTCACCAACAGTCAAACCTGTTCCACCGTTCGCTGGATCTAGGTTGTAGATCGCTGAAGCGTGGTTGGCGTAAAGTGGACTTGACACTGTTGAGAAACTTGCACTTGAAGTGCTGTAAAGTTTAGCAATCAAGTTCGCACCTGAGTTTGCACTTGTAGTCTTGAACCAAACTGAACCATTTGGTCTGTCTTCGCTAGATGAAGCATTGTCCCAAGTTGGTCTGTTTGTGTGTTTGTCCTGTAGGAATTTCACACCGTTCGTTAGTCCTGCTGTGATACCTAACTCGGCCAGTACACCGTTTCCTTCTTCGAATCTTATTGTAGCAGTACCGCCTGTTGAGTCACCAACTGCCTTACCGTTATGGAATATCTCTAGGTTCCCTGTTGTGCTGTTTACACTTGCTGACACGTTAGTCACGTTTGATCCGATTGCTGTCGCAACATCTGATAGTGCTGTACCGCCCGGAGTGATTGTGATACCGTTCATAACGAAAGTGTTACCGCTTGTTACTGTAGTTCCTGAAGCAACTGTAACTACCGGTAATGATAATGACCATGCTTCTGATCCAACTATGACCCAAGTGTTACTTGCTGTCTTCTTGTAGATCTTGTTTGAAACGTGTGTTGTGTTGATCGCGTAATCTCCGATCGATCCAATTGATGTTTTAGGTGCACCAGTGCT
>Ga0222719_10004835_pt1 | contig 11755 bp, 8 predicted proteins | sample C33_34DmetaG_FD_165039 | JGI IMG/M metagenome (GOLD analysis project Ga0222719, IMG submission 165039) | Estuarine water microbial communities from San Francisco Bay, California, United States - C33_34D | ecosystem: Environmental > Aquatic > Marine > Unclassified | place: USA: California...
AAGTACCTGTTTTGATTCTAAAATCTCCTGGTGTGCTAATTTCAGCACCAGTTACGTTATTTTCTGGTGTCATAAATGCAGTACTACTATATGCTAGTTTTTTTCCTGCATCAATAGTAATATCTCCATCTTCTAAATCAATACTACCACTTACTTGAAGTGAACCAGTAAATTTTTGAGTATCACTTACATTTTCTCCAAACTTATTAGACCCGGAAGAAAATACAATTGAAGAAGTTACTTCTTGAACATGTAGATCTTGAGCAGTCAATGTTCCTGTTACAGTTAAATCTCCGGTTAATGTGTCTGTTGTATTTTTAAGTAACTCAGATGCTAATGAGGAACTAGTAGAGGTAAATGAACCTGATATACTGTTTTCTAAAGCATAAGAAGATGACGCTGCATTTAAAGAATCTACTGAAGAGCTTACTAAGTTTAGGTCTGCATCAGTAGCAAACGTTGCATCTAAAGAAGAACTAAAACTTTCTTGATCGGATACTCTAGTAGAAAATGAAGCTGAGGCAGCTGTTAAATCTACAACCGACCCTGAGACATTATCTATCGACTCTAATGAAGATAGAGAACTTCCGTTTACTTCAAAACTACCGGTTATTTTAGGATCGTATATTATCATTTTTTATTATAAATATTTTTAAATAGCGGACCAATCATCTGGTAGTGCATTTATACTGGTTTCCAAACTGCTTGTAAAAGCATTAATTTTATCTATAGTTACTCTATTTTCAACCCAAGACTGTAGGGTAGAGTTTGTAATTTCATTAATAGCAGTAAAATCTGATAGATCTGATGTATCTAAAGAAATACATCCAGACATAGTTTGGGTCTTGTTAATGTATTCACTATCTGTTCCTGTTAACCACCATTGTACTGTTTTAATAACATTTGAATTACTAGAATTAATATCATAAGGTGCTACATCTTGAACATCAAATTTCCATGTAAAGTTTATCATAATTTTATAATTTTAAGACCAACTAGTTGTTACGTTTGTAAAGTCATATCCTTCATTAGCATTATCTCCTCCTTTGGTAAAGGATATTCTAGCACAAGGGTGTGTTAGTCCACTAGGGTAATCTAATACAAAACTAAGACCTTGAAAAGTTCCAGACGCAACTCCTTGGCTAATCGACCATCCACCAGAACTTCTTAGTATTGTTGCTTCCCCGGCACTTATACCAACATTAATATACCCGCTAAATATTGCATGACAGTATTTTCCGTCATACCCAGAAATATAAATTTCACAAACATATCCACCATATCCTACACTACTAGCACCGTTTCCTGTTTCCGGTGTTTCGAAAGTAAACGATCCGTTGTATGTTCCTGACTGTCCGGAGGTGTAAATCATTGTTTGATGGTTTTGATACCCATCATCAACTACAATTGGATTACCTTTTACATGCATGCCACCTAGAGGAGTTGTTGTTCCAATACCTATGTTTCCACCAAGCGGGTTTAATAGCAAATCTCTATATGTAGAACCTTCAGCCGATTGAATCCATCCATAAGAATTTTCTACAACACCTAGTAGAAGTTTACTATTTCCAGTTGTATTGGTTACCGAAATAACCTCATTGCCATCTGCTGGAGTTGCACTAGGACCCTTAACCTCAAGCTTTGCTTGTGGATCAGTAACACCAATCCCGACGTTGCCACCAGAATCAACTATAAAAGGTACGTCAAAAGCAACTCCAGCATTTGCTGTTCCACTTGCCGCTGCTCTAAATCTTAAAAGATCACCTTCAACTTGTAAAACCCCAGCAGCCGCAGTTGATTTATAAAGCCATCCACTATTATAATAAGCGTTAGAATTTAAATACACTGAATTACCATATCCCCATATACTGGCTACAGGATTTATATCAATTACAGTATTAGGTAAACTTGAAACAAAAGGTGTAACCCCAATACCTACGTTTCCAGAACTATCTATACGCATTCTTTCTGTTACACCTGCAGCATCAACAGGTGGATTTACTCCAAAAGACATAAAAGTACCAGCAGCAGTAGTACCTGTCTGTAAATTTATTTGTGCTTGACCATTACCAGAAACATATTTAGCTTGACCACCAGAGTAATAATAATTTGAAGTTAATCTTGCACCATCCGCAAACATACCTATTGCACCTGCATTTCCTGATGTGGAATTACTATCTCCTTCAAAAACTAAATTTCTTGTAGTATTCACACCCATTGATTTTAAAACAACCAATCCTTCACTGTCTATACGCATTCTTTCTGAACCTGCTGTATAAGCTGTTATTATACCTGAACTGTTTACTGCGTGTAATCTTAATTCTGCACCAGAAGTATTTCCAGCCACAACAAAAGTATTACCAGCAAACGTAGCGTGTTCGTTCCCATAAAACGAAGCATACCCCCCTCTATTTGAACTTGCAACTGCAGAAGATGTTATAGTAATAGATTTATTGTCTGACCCATCAGATGTATTAACACCTAAAATATTATCAGTTTGACCGTTAATAAACACGTTTCCAGAACTATCTATACGCATTCTTTCTACCCCTTGGTAATGGCTAGGATCATAATCTGTATAAAACGCAATATAATCACCTCTTATAGTTAATGCTTCTAGGCCGTAGTTTGGCGCACCTGCATGAGACATTATTGTATTTATGCTATCTTGATAATTTACTGAAACAACTCTAGTTGACAAATTATAAACTGCAAGTTTATTATATAATCCACTTACTGTTGTAGAACTATCAGCCCCTATTACAAAAGGATAGTATCTTACACCAACTCTACCACCATCTTGTATGTAAAAAGTTTGATTATTAGATGCGTCACTAGTTTCAAAAGTTAAACCAGTTGAAGCACCTGCGCCTTTAATATCTAATCTAGCATTAGGGTCAGTTCGCCCAATTCCTACGTTACCTGTTGACATAAAAGTAGCAACAACACTATCTCCATCGTCTTCCCATATTTGCCATTTTCCTGCTGCTCTTTCTCCAATTTCCCAATTCGTTCCTGAAACTGTAGAATCTTGACGAATAATTGAATCTAAAGGCGCAGTACCTCCTAAATGCAATTTAGTAGAAGGCGAAGTTGTTCCGATTCCTACGTTTCCTCCACTTTTAAAAGTTACCTGTGTAGTTGTATCTTCTAATAAATGTAAATCTTGTGAATTATATTGAGGTGTTAAAGACCAAGAATTATCTGGAGTTGATGCTGTATTTGTTAATGTTAAGGTAGATGTTGTATTATTTGTTCCTGTAATATTCAGTCCTCCTTGTGTTGTTACATTTCCTGCAAAAGTTGAGTTTCCTGAACTGTCTATACGCATTGATTCACTAAAAGTAGCACTTGTTCCGGCTGTTCCTGATGCTGCTTGATAAAAATGAAATCCATCTGCATCCATTTGAAATCTATTGGCTGTATCATTAGTTTGATAAATATTATTAGTTCCATTATAATATTGATTATAACTTAGCCCTCCATTATTAGAAGCATTCCATAAACTAATTTTATTTCCAATTTGTATATTATCAAAACTTGTAGACCAAGAAAAAGGTGTTATTCCAATTCCTACTCGACCTGAACTGTCTATTACTAAATTTTCATTATATGCACTATTGTATGAGTTACCTATAAACAGATATTTTGATCCGGCATTCCATCCTATAAATCCAAAATTTGTACCTGTATTTGCAGAACCTATCTCAATAAATTTACTAGTTCCCATAACTGATAAATTTCCTCCAATTCCAACGTTACCTGAACTGTCTATAGTCAATACTGTTGAAGTGCTTACAGTTCCAGAATTAGCTATCTTAAATTTATCACTATCAGAATTATCAATACCCATTACATATTCACTAACGCCAGCTAATCTAAAAGACATAACAGCATCACCGGTACTACCTTGGTCAATCATTAATTGTTTGGTGCTGGTATCATTTGTGTAAAGATGTAAGGCTGTTTCAGGTCCTGCAGTTCCTATTCCTACATCCCCTAACAAATAATGTGATGAACCATTTACTTCAAGTGAACCAGTAAATTTTTGAGTATCAGTGGATAAAGCCCCAAACTTATTAGACCCGGAAGAAAATACAATTGAAGAAGTTACTTCTTGAACATGTAGATCTTGAGCAGTCAATGTTCCTGTTACAGTTAAATCTCCGGTTAAAGTATCTGTGGTATTTTTAAGAAGTTCGGATGCTAGTGAAGAACTTAAAGAGGTAGATGAACCTGATATATTATTTTCCAAAGCATATGATGATGTCGCTGCATTCAAAGAATCTACAGAGGAACTTACTAAATTAAGGTCTGCATCAGTAGCAAACGTTGCATCTAAAGAAGAAGAAAAGCTTTCTTGATCGGATACTCTACCTTCTAAAGAAGAACTCAAGTTTATAAAAGATCCTGATATATCTGAGGCAATTTGTGCCGATCCTGATAATAAGGTTGGTTTATTGTCTATGTTATCAAAATCTACATAAGAAGCAGTAGCTGATCCAGTAACTGCTCCACCTAGTCCACCTTCTACATTAAGGTTACCGGCTAATGTAACATCACCTGTTATTGTGTTTAGTATCTCTATACTACCGGTTAATTTTGGATCAAATATTTTCATATTATATTGCTCTTATAAACGCTTTTATATTCCAGTTATCACTTGTTGTTGTAGCTCTTAATCTAGCATCAGTCCCACTGATGTCTACTGCAAGTGTTACACCGGAAGTATCTCCGATATCTGCTGTAGAATTATCTGCATACTGTACTGATGATCCATCCCATACGGCCATGACCGTTCCTGCTCTATAGTTAGTACCGTCTTTAACTATATAATCAAAGAAGGCACCATCGTAATTACTTATCGACACTGTTGCTACAGTTTCTATCCCTGTATCTATGTCAGTATTTTCTTGACTAGATAAAAGTGTATCAGTTACAACTAAACTATTGGCATAGGAAGCAGTTAATGCTGTTCCTCCGACAGTAGCAGTTGCTGTACCAGACTGTGCTGTGTCAAAATAAATATTTAAATTATTTACATCCACTGCTTCTATTTTACCTGGGATTACTAATTCATCGTTAGAGTCATATACAATAACTTGAGGATATTGATTTCCTAAATTATGTTCAAAAGACCAGGTAGTGGCTGTAGATGTTTGAGTAAATACTCTATTAAAACCTGCTTCTTGTGTGGTAGCAACTCCTCCAACTACTGCTACTGCTGTACCGGAAGTGGCTGAACCAAAGTATAATTTTAATGTTTGTGCATCTACTCCTTCTATTTTAGAAGGTTGTATAACTTCGTTATTATTATTATAAACTGTAACAGTTGGGAACTGTTCATTCATATTGTGACTGAATGACCAAGTTGTAGCAGCTACAGTTTGATTTAATTTTTTAGTATCTCCATATCCGAGTCCAGATAAACCGGTACCATCACCAAAAAAGGACCCGCTAAAATTTGAACCAGATATTGCTGTAGCATCCGTAAAGTCTACAGATGAACCGGAAACTAAGAATGAACCTGTTATAACTGCATCTCCTTCAAAAGGGAAACCAGCTCCTGCTCCTGCATTCTCTGCATAGGAAGCTGTTAAAGTAAATGATGAGGATACTGCATGTGAGGCTGTACCTTCAGCAGAACCTAAATCAATTTGTTCAGACCCTGATATTACACCTAGGGTATTAATATATGATAGTGTATCAGCATCTGTATATGAAGTAACACCTGAAAGTTGTGAACCATCTCCTACAAAAGAACCAGAGAATGAACCTGAGAGTGTCAATAAAGTTGTATCTAAAGAAGAACTAAATGACTCATTCGCTGCCACTCTTCCTGCTATTGAACTTGAGAATGTAGTTATTGAACCAGATATTTCATTTGCTAATGCATAAGAACTTGTAGCATTGTTTAGTGATGATACGCTTCCTTCATTAGTAGAAACTCTATCTTCTAGTGAAGAACTAAGGTCTGTAAATGATCCAGAAATATCAGATGCTATTTGTGCCGAGCTTGATACTACTCCTTCAAATATACCAGCAAATCTTGAACCGGTAATTAATCCAGAAGAAGAGATAATTAATAAATTATCTGTCTGATTTGCTTTAAAATGAATCGAATCAGTCTGGTAGTTGTACCTAATTTCTCCTTCTTCAGCTAAATCACTAGCGAATAGTATTCTACCGTATTGATTTGAATTGTATGTCTGCAGTCTTAATGTTGAGCTATATCCTCTCAATCTAATTGCAGGGCTTGATCCAACATTAGGATTAACATCTAAATTATAAGAAGGTGTTGCAGCACCAATACCTACTTTACCATCACTTGTTACATTTAATCCTACCGGTTGATTAAACGCACTTGAATATACTTTAATTGAACCGCTGAAGATATGAGTATCATCAGAGGAATCACCAAATTGTGTTGATCCACTTTCGTATATGATAGATGAAGAAACATACTCAGTATGGAATTCCTGTGCAGTAACTATACCTGTCACAGTTAAATCTCCATCTAAAGTATCAGTTGTATTTAAAAGATAAGAACTTGTAGCAGCGTTAAGAGAACTTATGCTGCTTTCATTATCAGATACTCTTCCTTCTAAAGAAGAACTTAGATCGGTAAAAGAACCAGAAATATCTTCTGCAATTTGAGCCGATCCTGATAATAGGGTTGGTTTATTATCTATATTGTCAAAATCTACATAAGAAGCAGTATCAGCATTTATTGAATGAGAACCGCTTGTTACAAAGAATGATGAAGTAGCTGTTGCTGTAGCAACTTGATTATTATTACCTACCCAAGCATATCCTTCTAAAATATTAGGTACATCATTTGAACGACCAGAACCGTAAACATATCCAGATCCGTTTGACGCATCTACTTTAGTTACAATACCAAGGTTTTGAATTAAGTTTGAACCTGTAGGTTTAACATTTGTAAATCCTCCATTAGGTCCAACGTATACTACATCTCCTTCGTTGAATTGAGAAGTATTAACTCCATTAATATATCCAGACAACAATGCTTTACCTTCTGCCTCATCAGCTAACTGTTCATCTAATACAAAAGTACCTGGCATGGTAGGTGCATTAGATGCTGAGGCTGCTATAACTTCTACTACGTTGCCTGATGGCGGTGAAGCAGAAGATGTAGCATGTACCGGTGTTCCTTTGTAAAGTGTTGTACCGGAAATATTTTTTACTCTTGCATATAAATTTATATCTGCAAACTCTAATACTCCTGAACCGTCGGTTACTATAGCCTGTCCATCATCACCATCGGCAGATGGCCAAGTAAATTCTCCTATATTTAAACTTCCTGAGATAGTAAGGTTTTCTCCATATGACGCTGTTAATGCATATGAAGCTGTAGTTACACTATCCATTCCTGATGGACCATCTATATTTGAAGACTCAATATAAGAAGCAGTATCGGCATTAGTTGCAGTAGAAGCAAAAGAAGATGTTACCCCTAACACTACTGCAGAGGCAAAACCTGTTCTAGCTGAAGAGAAATATATAGACATATTATCTTCGTCTACCATTTCTATTCTTTCAGGTATTATTACATCGTGATTAGAATCAAATACCGTAAGTACAGGTATTCTATCATCTAAATTATGGGCAAAAGACCATGTTTGTGATGCTACTGATTGAGTTAAATGTGCTGTTGCACTTAAATTTGTAGATCCTCCTGCTTGAGGTAATGTAAGGTTAAAAGAAGTAGTATCTCCTTTTGTAAAAGTTAATACATTACTTGATATTGAAGCAGTAATTAATGAAGACCCTGTTATATCGGGTGATGCTGCAGAGGCATCTGTGAAAGATAGTACTCCGTTACCGTCTGTTGAAATAACTTGGTTTGCGGTTCCGTCCGCACTTGGATAGGATAATCCACTCGCTGTTAGAGCGGTGTTTACATTAAGAGTATTTAAGCTAGCATCTGATCCGCTAACTATTAGTTTTTTCCAATTCGGCATGTTAGTACTACTATGGTTGGTTACAGGATTGCCTGCCCACTTCCCTTTCGGGCCTATAATATACGTATAAATAGCAAAAGAGCCCTAAAGGCTCTCTCATTACTTTGTTTCTTTATGACTGTCTAAAACATCTGTTAACTTTACCCAAACGTTGTAGAACATTTCAAATTCATCTCCTCTATATGTTGCTGTTCTTAATTTAGCTAAAAGGAACTCTACTTCCTGTTTAGAGAATTCTTTACTTCCTTCTTTCTTTCGAATTTTACTTATCAGGCCCATAACAAAACTTTTTATAATAATATAGTAATAATTAAGAATATATCCAAATATCTCCTGAAGTATCTATCTTAATATTACCATTTTTTTGATATTCTGATACATCTAAGTGACTTGAGTTAAGATCTACAATAGCAGGAACAAAAGCATCAGGTGTTACTGATGTAGCAGTTGAAGCTAAAGAGCTAGTTAAAGCAAATCGAGAAGCATCTGCATCGTAGACTAAGGCATGACCTTGACCTGAGCCTTCGTCAATTACAATACCTCCTTCATCTGGGTTAGCAGAACCAGAATTTAATAATATAAATTTATCTTCTACTAATAAGTTAGAAGTATTAATAGTTGTTGTAGTACCTTGTACACTTAAGTCCCCGGTTACAGTAAGATCGTTACCGATCGTTACATCATTTGGTAAACCAATCGTTAATGTTTGATTACTTATAGAAGTTTCTATTTCATTAGAAGTACCACCAATAGTAAAATCTTGAGTAAGTAGGTCTATCGTACCTCCCGAACCATCAGAACCAGATACATCTAAGTTAGTAACTAACCCAGTTAAGGCAGAACCGTCTCCTTCAAATGAACCACTAAAAGATCCTGAAGCTTCTAACCCGCTATGGACTGAACCGCTCATTACAGCCTCAGCAGAAAGCTTGGCTTTTACTCTAGCGTCAGTATAGTATAGATTAGTTGAACCTTCTGTTAAGTCATCTGTGGTTTTACCAGTTAAGGTATACGTACTTGTATTAAGTCCCCATCCCATGTATCCATGAGCAGTACATTGATAATATAATACTGTAGGAGTAGCTGATGTAACTGTAATTTCAGTATATGCTCCTGCAGTACCTGCTGAACCATTAGTTGTTACATTAGTAGTGTAGTTTGTGGTTTTAGCTGCATCGTAATAAAAAGCTAAAGGGTGGCCTGAGTTAGAAGAATCTGACTGATCAAATCTATATACTCCTTCAGTAAGCTGTAAAAAAGGTGATTCTTCTCCGTCTAATACGTACTTACTAGTACTACCTTGATTATAATACGGGTGATCAGCTGTTTGTGTTGCTACAGTTACTACAATGGAGTGAGTATCAGCATAATCTTGAGCTAGGTACTGATAACCTTTAATGTGATCCTGTACGGTTAAACTACCTGTTATAGTAGCACTACCGTTTATAGTAGACTGCCCTAAAGTAGAACTTCCAACTACTATGATATTACCATCAAAGTTAGAATTATTATTTACCTGTAATGAATTTACATCAATAGCTGATGCAGTGATCTGATTAAGGTGTGCATTAGATCCACTTACGATTATCTTTTTCCAAATTGCCATAGTATAAGGTGTCTTTTATATATTATAAATATGCTTTAATTATCTTTAACTATTAAAACCTAAAAAATAGGAATCTGAAGAGCTATAGAATAGTCCTCCAGTAACAGCAGTTGGTGTTGTGTCTTGAGGTTTATACTCTACCACACCTTCTTCATTTACTTTAAATTTTTCTTCTCCTGCTATAGAAATAGCAAAATAATCTTGTACTCCATCAAAATTAAAATCTACTGAACCTGAGATTTGAATGTCCTCACTAGTAGCATAATACGAACCAGTCTTTCTAAAAATAGTAGCATCAACAATACTAAAATCATCAACTAATAGATCTCCTGTAATTTCTACTGCCCCTGATACATAAAGTGAGCCTGTCAGGACACTTGATCCTGCTAAATCACTCTCTATTTGTTTCCATTGTATTAATGCCATTGTTATCTAAATTTACCTACTAGTACTACTTCATCTCCGCTATCTAAAGTATAACCTAAGTTATTAGTTTGTAGCTGTATTAATATATTACCTCCATTTTGCGAAATAGTTACATAGGGACTAGGTATTACTGTTCCATTTATGAAAACTGAGAATCTTTCTTGTCCGTCAGAGAAGTTAGCTGGTGGTTCTACTATAGTTCTATTAGTCAGTGTAGCTGCACCAGTTAAAACACTATCAGCAAATGCTGTTGAATTGATATTTAAGTACTCTATTTGCTCTCTTGTCATACCGAAACGTTGAGTTCCGACTGTACCCTGATCAAAGAATCTATATGCTGAATCTGCTTCAGGAGTTCTAGCTCTAGCTGAAAGTTCTTCTAATGTACCAGCTACCTCTAAACCGAATGTAACAGCAGATTTAGAATAGAATTTGTTCATTCCTGCAATAGAAGCGTTAATACTATCTGATACGATATGGCCTATCATATTAATGTTAAAGTTAGTTTTAACTGCTCTATCCTGTCCCTGTGCTAATTCGGTGGAGGTAGTATAGTTATCTATCATTGCTCTGAAACTAAACTTTTCTGGGTCACCCCAATAAGAATCAGAAGCATAGTTAATAGACTCTACAATTTTATTCATTTGTTCTACGTAGTCTGTAAATATAACACAAGAGTAACTTAATGTTACATAGTCAGGTATAATAACTCCGTAGTATTCTTCTATAGGCTCTCTATTAGTAACAACAGAAAACTTATCATATACATTTTTTCTAGAGAAATTCTTTTTAAATATCCCAAAATTATTAGGAGTATTAGCATCTAATTTATTTCCTAGATTTCTATTCTTTTCTAGACTATCTCTCTTAAACATAATGAGAGGTGTCATAATTTTACCGTTTTTATCTCTATAAAATCCGTCTTTCTGTACTGATTTCCATCTTTCAGGTGAGCCGTAAACGATTGGTACGTTTACTTTAACTCCATTCTGCATTACAGAAGGTTTTATTACATTATTAAAGTAATATACGATAGTTTCATCTATGTCTCTTAAACCTACACTAAACCTTTTTATATTATCATTGTCAACCCTACGTTGATACTGGCGAGCTTTAGGATCAGGGTTAACTGTCTTACTTCCAGGTATTAAAGGAGTAATTTGAGCTTGTGAAAGCTCTTGTTGAGTCTTAGGTGTTGGTTTTTTTCTTCTAGCCATCTATTATAATCTTTGTCTTGCTATACCTACTCTGTCTGCTCTTGTTAAATGACAGTCTACTATTATAGATACAGAGGAACCGAAGTTTTCTCCATGAGAGGCTAGGTTATAACTCTTATCTCTTCCAATAAACAGTTGATTCTCTCTAACTGTATCTACTTCATAGTAATCTTCATGCCACATTACGATATCACCTACTTCAGGTACCATATTAATATCAACTAAGTCTTGTCTAATAAATGCAAATGATGCTTCTCTACCTAAATCAGGTCCAAATTCATCATCAGTAATAACTTGATCTCCTCTAGTTATAAGGCAATTCATCTTAACAGGGTCTGAAAAAGATTTTTCTAATGCTTCTCCGTAAAGGTTGGCTATAGTATCTTCTAAACTGAGTTTATAGTAGAGAATTTCTTGCTCTACGATATCCTTTACTAACTCTCTGTTAATATTTACTAATAAATTAAAATCTCTATTACTTCCAAATAGCATTACTTACGTTCTATAGATTTTTCTGCTAC
>Ga0222719_10004836_pt1 | contig 11754 bp, 12 predicted proteins | sample C33_34DmetaG_FD_165039 | JGI IMG/M metagenome (GOLD analysis project Ga0222719, IMG submission 165039) | Estuarine water microbial communities from San Francisco Bay, California, United States - C33_34D | ecosystem: Environmental > Aquatic > Marine > Unclassified | place: USA: California...
CGTGAACCGCTGCAGAGCGTTCAGGGAATCCGCATCCATCTTGATGTTGTTATCTGCATTGCGGCGAACTTGGCTTTCAACGTTTGCATAATCGTCTGCGAACTCTTTGTACCGTTGGCGAACCGCTTTGTTTTCCCGAATGATACGGCTGATGTCACGGGCTTCGGAGTACATGTCGCCTAAGTTCACCAAAGGTACGTCGATGTTCTCACCATTTTGACGAATGGTTACAGTTGTCAGGTCGTTCATCAGACCTTCATCTGCAAGGTTCTTGAAGCTATAGCCACCTTCTAATACGCTTGCAGGACCGTCTGTTTTTTCGAACACGGCAATGGCCCGCTCTGTCCAGTCAGCGTATATTTGTTCGTTGACTAGGTTTTGAATAGCCGCGAACTTTGCCCTGCCTTCTTCCGTATCCAGATTGAAGACGGTTTGTCCATCAACACGGTCGCCCCAGTCTGTTGCAAGGTTATCAATCATGCTGCGAATGTCAGCTTGGTCTGCAGGTTTATTGTTCAAGGCACCTGTAATCTTGTTGGTTAGGGGGCGTATGTAACCGAACGGATTGCTCTGCTCGTTTAGGTAACGATACCGTGTCATGCTATTGGTATCGACTTGCATTTTCTCTGGACCTTGACGGGCATCATCTAGTTTGCGAACCGTACTGCCCCTGCGGAGTCTGTCACCAATCTCACTGCGGTATGTTTCGCGGGCTTTTGTCAAGAGAGCGAATGTCTCACCGCCTTGATTGCGAATTAGCTGGTCCATGTTAGCCGCGAACATCTGGACTTCCCGGCTCAATTCTGGCTTAGATTCACGCACACCATAGGCATAATCCCGGAAAAAACGTCGCATCTCGTCGACCTCGTAGGCGTTTGCCTGTGCAAAGGGACGGAAGCTAGGCGAGATTCGCTGCATTTCAAGGGCAATTTCTAGGTCTGACATGCTTTCGACCAGTTCTTGACCGAATCCATTAGCTACCAGTGTTTGTCTAATCTCACCCATGGTTTCTGCAGGGATGGTTCGTTTAACCATATCGTCGAATGTCTTATAACCAATCCGACCCATACGGCCTGCAAAGAACTGACCACTTGGGCTGAAGAAACGGGCCATGTCTGTTTCACCGGCTTTGCTCATCAAGTCGATAACAGCATCGTGCATGTCGATAGGCGGAGCAGTCTTAGCCGCTTCGCGAACCGCATTGTACGCTGCCTTGCCTTTCGCAGACATGCTTTCCAGATGAGCATCTAGGGCATCTTCCATAGCGCGAGACAAGCCTGCAACATACCCCCGCCCCTTACCGCGACGAGCCTTCAAGCTGTTGACTCTATCTGTTACACCGGCATAGATATCCGTAACGACTTCGCCTATTGTTCTGCGTTCATCAACAATCTGTCCCAAACGCTTCTTCAAGGCAACATCTGCTTCCACTAGGTTTTCAAGGAACCCTTCAGGAACATCAATTGTTGGGTCGGATAGAACCTGTTTGCGAATGTCCCCTAAAATTTCTAGGGTGCTTTCCGAACGACGGTTCAAATCATCCTTGAACTTGGCGGTTGCATTACGGGTGTTGTCTAGCATTGCTTGGATTGATTCGCGGTCTGCAATACCATCAGTTACCCGAACAAACTCTTGGAAGTTGTCCAAGGCTAGTTCTGTTGCGCGAACCTGTGCATCGGCCTGCTCCATCAACTCAACCATATAGGTTGCGTCCATGTTCTTTAGTTTCTTTGCGTCAATCTTGTTTATTGACATTGCATGAAGGGCTGCAAGAGGTCCCAAGTTAGATGACTGTGCGAACGACATAGTAAACAGTTCCGTAGCCTTTTCCCGTGCTTCTTCAGGGAACTGACTTACAATACGGTCTTGTAACTCGACGTAATCATCAACAGCCTTCAAGATTTTTTCACGGGCTGCAGGGCTAGACGTGTTGTTTACCAAATAGATAGAGTAGTTAATAGCCTTGCGCTGTTCGGCAGTTAGTTTAATACCTGTTGCTGCTTCGTACTCTTTCAAGGTGTTGTCTGTGATATTAAAACCCTTGTACTTTCCAAAGGTCATAAAATCTGCTACGGCAGCAACATTAGAACCAATACCGCCTCGTGGTGCAGACAGAAACTTGGAAGCTTGACCGCCGATAAAACGGGTAGTTGGTGCGCCTATAGTCATCATACCTAGCAGACCAATTGCCTCTGCAGACATGGGGTCCATATCGTATGCAGAAGACAAATATTCCCGTCCTGCAAGCTGTCCTGCAGATAGGATTAGTGCGTCCTCTACATTTTGCTTTAGGTAGGGGTATGCCTTAAGGGTATACATCGACTGCATCTTGCGATTGATTAAGTTTTGCCGCTTACCTTCTAGCACTTTATATTCGGCACTGTTCGTGGCAATACCTTTGCGAACCAAGGCATCCATCTCAAGGTCTGTTTGGCGCAGGTCATCGTTCAACCGACCCATAGCTTGGGTGGTTCGCTGTTGGCTAACCCCAACGCTGAGAGCCTTCAAGTTGATTTTGTTGCGACCCTCTGCCTGATTAATAATCTGTGCAGCCTCGAACGGGTCATCCACATCGTCAAGAATACGACCCAAGGCCGTGCCTTTATAGGAGTCCTTTAGCTTCTGGAACTTGCGTAAGGTCCGTTCACCTCTCACCACACCCGGACCTGTCATACCGATTACATTCTCAAGGAACATAACCCCGAACTGTTCAGAACGAGGTAGTTCATTGAAGGCTAGGTCGATGAGGTTCGCGGCTGCTTCTTCTGTGATGAACTCTTTAGGCTGTAGTTCGCCATCGACTTCTATCATTGCTTGGGCGTTGTATTGGTCTAGGGTAATTTCACCTGCGTCTAGCTGACGTTTGAACTCATTGTGGATGTCGTTATTTAACGCTATCTTCATTGTCGGATTTGGAATTACAGAATTGATTGCTTTGTAAGTGGAGTCTAGAGCAGTTTGAATGTCTGTGCTTCTTGAACCCCACTCAGATGAAAAGTCAGTTCCCTTTTCTTTTGCATCGAAATAGGCACCGGCTGCGTTGTATCCCATGATACCCATCATCGGAATACCTGTTGCCACGAACTGCCCAGCTTCGGCAAGTCGTGTTTCCAAAGAGTTATAAAAGTCTCCGGTTTCGAACCGGTCTACAAAGATTTGGCGAACCGCTGCGTCCGGCACATATTGAGACACAAGGTTATCAAGGTTGACACGATTCTGGGCGTAGCGTTCTGCAGCCGGAACCATCATGGGGTCTTGAACCACTTGGGCTGCAACTACATCACCTTCGCGAGCAAACGGGATTATTACGTCTTCGCCGGGAACCTGTTGCTGAGATGACTTTGCCCACGCAGAACGCAAGGCAAGCATGGCTTTTGGATTGCTGTTCGCGAACTCCAAGACACGGTTGTTAATCTTAATATTCCCGACCTGCTCTACCTTACCAGCAAGAACATCTTCCCAAGCAACACCGGCTTTCTGGGCTTCAATGTCTTGAGCAGCAGCGGGGGCTAGGGTTTTTGTTTCGGTAACAGGAACGTCCAGAACGGGGTCGTTTACAGTGGTTGTTCGCGTAACAGGCTCGTCGAGCATCACCTTCTTTTCTACAGGTGCGATAGAAATACGCTGGGGTTTAGTGTCTGTAGCAGGAGCGTCGCCTGACGTGTCAAATCCTACAATATCCCGTTCAGCAACAGGCTTAACATTTTCTTGTGGCTCTGCCATTAGTTGTCTGTCCCTATCCCTATTGCTTCCAAAACTGCTTCCATAGATGCGGGGTTCGTACCCTGTTCATCCTTGAAGAAATTACCCTGTCCATCTGTGTAGTACCCGGAAGGGTCTAGCACAAGACCAGTCTGGGGTTCCCCGACGGCAGGTGCTGCACCATCAGCTTTTGGAGCAACAGCCGGTTGATAGTTGGCTCTTTCAATACGGCGAATAACCGCATCAGCTTTTAACATACGAATTTCACGTTTTGTGAACTCACCTGCAGGAACAGTTGCAACTTCGTGTAGGACTTCCAGACGACGGGTATTATCCTTAAAGTCGTTAATAACCTGTCCTAGACCTGCACGAGCCTGCGGCTTAGATGTGAACAAACCAGTCTGACCCAAGCGACGTAGCTGAATTTCAAAGTCTTGGTTCGATAAGCGACCTGATGGGTCAACAGCGCGAGCCATTTGTGCTGCAAGGGATAGCTTCAAAGAGTCAATTACTGACAGATTCTGGGCAGCTTCTTTAGAAAGGAAACCCGCGTTTAAAGCCACTTGTGATAGAGTGTTTGCGTCGGTTCCCTCTTCGGTTTCAAAACTACCAAAGAACTGGGCTAGCTGACCACCTTCTCCAAATACACCGAACCCCACAGACTGCATAGCTGCTTTCAAGCCTGTTGGAGTATTGTCTTGGGCAAGCAACCCATCTAGCTTTTCAAGTTGCTTGAGAGCAGTTTGGCTTGCAGTGTACTGTTCGATAACCTGTTCGCGATTCAAACCGTTTGCTTTAAAGTAATCATCAGATGGTTTTAGTTTAACCCTGCGCTTATTAAAGCCAGTGACAGGAACATTGTCCTCTTTTATCTTCATCAAAGGAGCGTAGGCTTGGACAGCCGCCCGAAGGTCGCCACCAAACTCGTCTTTAAGGTATTGCGAGAACTCTTGGTTCATAGCAGCGTTTCCACCCATAGTGCGAGCAAGGTCTCCATACCCCTTCTGTTCCATCTCTACTGCAGACAAAAGAGTTGTGTACGCATCCTCAACGTTTGTTGCGCGGCCTACGTCGGAAAAGTTTGTTATGAATTTTTGAACCCCTTCACGACCACTTCCATATCCCAAGTTCGCAGCGATACGGCCCATAGCATCTATCTGGTTTTGGTCGGCGAACTCAACAGCGTCCTCTTTTCTTTCCCCTGATTCCGTGCGGAAAGTAAATACAAAAGCATTTTCAGGCTGGCTTATAAGACCAGAGGTTACCTCATCCTGTATAATTTTAGCGTGGGTATTTGCAGTCACTTCGTCGGCTGTTTTAGTCGTAGAAGCAGGGCCTTTAACAGTAGCTTTTAGTTCGTCAACAAACGCAAACAAACTTTTGTAGGTATCTTCTGGATGGATAAACTCGTTGGATAAAGCCCCGGTTGTAGGGTTCTTCTTTTGAAGACGCTGACCATCAATATAGTAGTCCCCATATTTATAAACATCGCCTAGAAATTTATCTAGGTCGTTTGGGTTTTCTTTAAAGTGAACAATCATTCTTTGACGCTCTGTGGAATTTGCAGAAAAATTGTCGAAGGTTCGTAGCCAAGTTCCCCCGGCAAGAAGAGGGTTGTTTGGACGGATATCCTCATCCCACTTTTTTATAGGCTTGTTAAACTGCAACTTGTTATAGCCGAAAGTTGAACCGACATCGCTCATCTTGTTCGCAACACCAACAAGGTCCGACAAGCCTGCTTCAGTAGCTAGGTTTTTAAAACCCTCACTACTCGTGTCAAAGCCTTCTGTTTTAGCAAGTTCTACGACCCAACCGCCTAGCAGTTTCTTGCGTTCTGCTTCGGCTTCTTGTTCCTTTAAAAGCTTCTCATTCTTTTCCCGTGCGACATCATTCAAGCCCTTGAGGAATCCTGATGCAAATGCAATACCCATTCCCATTATTCAGTACCCCCTTGTTCTGCTAAAAATCCACGCTCTTCGGGTTCTTGTGGAGTTGTTCCCGCACGAAGGGCCGCGTTGACATTCTCCTGAATGTACGCGAACATCTTAGGATTGTTTTCTTTCATCATGCGGAAGAATGTTTCGTCATCCATCTCGCCTTCGGATTCAGGGTCGTCCTTTTCGAACAGCCGGTAAGGGACACCCTCTTCTTCTGCCATGTCAGCAATCATTATGCCTAGCGGTGGCTTCAGGAGCATACCTGTGTCCAAGCTAAAGGCACCTTGCTGGAATCCTTGAACAATCAAGCCCTCAACAATAACTTCCACAGAAATACCTACCATCAGCAGCTTCAACATTTCTTGCTTGCTGCGTGGCTTACTCATCTGTTCGATAACTGATTCTAGGGCATCATCAGGGTCTGTATGTTTAGGGGGTTTGCCCCATGCCCATTTAGAATTGTCTTGTGTTAATGAATGTCCCGGAGGTGCAGCGGCAAACGGGTCGATGTTTTCTACGCTACCGGCTAAAGGATTACGCTCTGCCATATTAATCTTCCTTCACTTTAGCTGCGGTTGCTGCACTGGCTACTTTTACAGAAGGGGCTGCTGGGGTGGCAACGCCTATGGTTCTGCGTCCCTGACCTACAGTCATCTGAGTTTGATACTGTTGCCAAAAGCGGGATGTCTGCGGGTTCGCGGAGCCGCTCATCAATCGACGAATTGCAGATTCGACTGCAGGGTTTCGCTGACCCACAAAGGTAGACCCTTGGGCTAGACCTGCGGTTCGTGCAAAGCCGCTAGTCTGCAGTTTTGGAACATCCATTGTTGGGGTTGTTGCCGTGCTATCACTATCTTTTGAAGACTCCAGATATGTACGGGCAAGAAAGCCTAACGCACCTTCGCCTCGTCCGGTAACGTCGCCGCTTTCATATTCTTTTTTGCCGAACAAAAAATCTACGGCAATGTTTGCATAGCTTGACAGGCCACTAAAAAAATCGAACATTATGAAATAATCCTTGCTAACCACGAACCTAATGAAGATGCCATAGCGTCCTTTTGCTGCTGGTTATATGCGGACTCCGCAGCAGCAATTTGCATTGCATTCGTAGCCGTGTCGTGCTGGCGTTGCAAAGCATTCTCACCCTTCTGATAGTTCCAAGAAGCATTGTCACGGTATTGCTGCCAAAGACTGTTCAAAGCATTTTGACTGGCGTTATATAGGTTCTGAGTGTTGATGCGATTGGTTTCGTTTTGGATTGCTGTTCCCGCAGTGTTGATTTCACGTCTCCAGACTGTGTTGGACTGGTCAACCGCGAACTGCATGTTTGCGTTGAACTTGTCACGAGAGTCTTGCATCTGTGCATTGAACTGATACATGGCGTTGGTTTCGCCTGTATTGAACTGTCGCATAGCTGCTACGCGGTTTGCGTTAGCTGTTTCAACTTGCGAACCCAGTTCAGCAAAGAACTCTTCTACTTGCAATTCGTTCTTGGCATTAAATTGTTGACGAGCGTTGTCTTCGGCTGCGTCTTTGAACAAGCCTTGAACAAGGCTGCTATATGTAAGTGTATCACTTTTTTGTTTATTGTCAAGGTTTTTTAAGTCTACAGATAGTAGGGCTTGTGCTTCTGTAACCGCACCTTGCAGACGTGCATTGAGGTTCGCCTTGTCCATTGCAGCGTAAGTTGCGGCGTTAGACAGCGCGGTTTGCTGCTGGTTGTTCAGGTTTTGTAACTGGATTGCGGCGTACTTGTTCGCGTCTTGTGCGGCAATCTGAACCCCAGATTCCATGAGGGCTTGTGTGATTGCAGCCCCTGCCATCGAACTGGAACCCAAGCCGCGAGCCTGCATGATACCCGACACTTTGCGAACCGCCGGGGAAGCCCAAGGGGGAAGCGGCGCACCTGACTGAACTGCCGTCATTAGCTGCCCAAGCTGATACTGCACAGTGGCTTGCGGGTCGAGTTGCTGAGTTGCGGCAACGGCCTGCGAACCCGCAGATACCGTTCCTTGAACCCCTGTCATGTCCACATAGGGTTGTGTAGGAGTTAGCTGGGCAGCTTGTGCTGCACCCAAGGTTTGCAAATCGGTTGTTACGTCGGTAACCTGTGCGATTTGACCGACACCCGGCGCAGGAGCAGTGGGTGCAAGGGGAGTCATGCCGGTAGTGCTGGCTTGGGCTGTTGCTGCGGGGGTTGCAGTTCCTACTTGACCAGATGTAGCGGCAATAGTTTCACCTGTACCAACAGTGGGAACTACCGGGGTTACCTGCTGTACGTTAGGGGTTACGCCCCCGGCAAGGTCGCCTACTTCAGCTTGAAGCTGTGCGTCTGTTGTTATAGCCATCTATTAATCCCTACTCAATACTTTATCCAGCTTATCTTCTACACGGTGAAGTGCTTCCATTACACGGCGCATGTCATCCCGCATCTCTGCACGTGTAGCGTATTCCTCACGTGTCTTGTTTAACAGTATCTCTACACGCTTCTGTTCACGTGTCATACCGTTAGCCCACCACGCACCTGCAGCTACGACTAATCCAATAAGCATATCAATTAAAGACTGCATCTCCATCTTAGTCAGCATCCGCAATGGTCAGTTCGCCAGCGTCTACCTGACGCATGATTTCTGCGTAGTGGCGGTTGGCTGGGTTTAGTGGTACGGACATTTTTTGCCCATCTATTGTTGCTTTGATAAAAGAATTAACGCCGTCAAGAACAAACTCATCATTGTCATTTAATATTTTGTTTTGAGTGTATTGTGCAAATGTAATGTTCATTTTTTATAACTCCGCATCTGCGCTAATAATACCATCATAATTTTCACTACCTGTGTTTAAATATACCCAGTGAACACTATATGCCCCAATTGACCCGCCCCATTCCAAAGCAGCCATATTTTCGTTACTCGTTCCTGAAGCACTTAGGGTGCCAGTACCGTTTGAACCATTGTAAACATTGTAATAACTATACTCAGTTTTGTTTACAGAAACCGATGGGTCTGTTCTTTTAAGTACGTTGTACTGAAATTGGGCGTGCATCGGGCTGTTAAATTGATTGTTGGCTGCTACAAAGTTTGTGTATTGTGGAACTGTTATTTTTTCATAATACCGCTGACACCTAGCCAACTCATCGCCATAGCTGCGGTGTTCAAACGGCGTGGCTGTCTCGCCTAGTTCTAGCTGGATGCCTGTGATAAGAATATTATTGCTTGCGCTGTTTACTGCATTTACTTGTCCTACTGCTGCATTGGCTCCGTTGTAAGACTCCCACGATGTTGCTAATGTGCCACTTGCATAATCAGTGCCAGCGGCAAACCACCAGCGAATTAAAAGAGATAAAGCATTATCACTATCAAATGCGCCAGTTGTGTCTGCTGGAAAAGTAAGTGTTTTCTTTTCCCAAGTGTCAGCACTAGAAACTGTATAAGATTTGCTTACACTACGATTATTGTCATTATCATACAGTTGAACAACATAGGTTCCTGTAATTGTGCTTTTTATATAAAAAGATAAAGTAACAGATTCTGCGCTAGATGTGCCTTTTTTTATACTTTGTAAGTCTTGACCTTCAATATTATAGATAACAGAAGCATAATCACTAGAGGCTAAACTACTGTCGGCTGTAGTTACATCTAATTTTAGTGAGTTAGCAAATCCTTCTCCTGTTGGTGTATCACTATCTTGGCTCATAGTAAAAACTGTATCACTAGATTCACCAATTTTATATCTATCTGGGCCGCCAAAGCTATCGTGTACAGCACCTGTCACAGTCCCACGCTGTGCCACCTGCATCGCACCATTGATGATGAGGTTCCTGTTTGATAAAGCCGTCTGCGAACCAATCAGTGCGGCTAGTTCTGCTGCCTTACTCATGCGAGGTCTCCGTGTACTGTAGAACAAATATTAGCGGTGTCAAAGTTTCCTTTTACTGCAGCTTCTGCGTGTGTTGATGGATGCCCTGCCGTTGTCCGTACAACAGTGGTTGAACCAATAGCACAGGTACTATTCCCATCATCTGTTGAATCCCACTTAGAAACCGCTAAACTTACAGAATACCCTGCGTTATTCATGTTTGAAGAAAAATTTACAAAAGTTTTTCCTGTCGCAGTATCTGTAAGAGATGCTACGTTTAGGCTATCATCTACAGCGGGTGTTCCTGTTTGGTTGTAACCAGCCCACGCCTTTGCACTACCTTCTGCAACATACGTCATAGCCACGCTGTTGTTCCCAGCGGCATCCTTCAGGGTGTTTACTCTAAGTTCGCTTGCCATTATGCTAGGTCTCCGTGTGCCGTTCCAAACACCGCAACAGCGTCTTGCCAACTACCCGCTGCGTTGTGCGTGTCTATTTTGTATTGTGAGGTAGAAGAAACTCTGGTTTTGGTTGCGGTAAAACTTGCGGATATTTCAGCACCAGAGGTAACGGAGTAATCATCATTTGCTAGTGCGCTGCTTGTATTGATTACATAAAACCCTGTTCCGTCATCTACAATGCTTCCAACATTCAGTGAGTCACGGGTTGCTATGGTGCCAGTACCGTTTAAGTTTACCCAAGACTTCGCCAACCCTTGCTGAAGTGATTGCGTTGCTGCCCCACCTTCAGATGTAACAGTAATGTCACCAGCCGCTGTGATGCCTTGTAGCGCATCTACTTTTAGGATACTAGCCATTATGCGAGGTCTCCGTGTGCTTTAGCATATACATAACCATTATCATAATTGGTGTTATTATCCCTTCGCCTAGTAATCATTCTAAACAAACTTGACGTTGGTGGTGTAGTGTTGTTCTGAAAGGTTACTCCTATATTGGCAGAAGCAGCAATTGAGCTACAACTTCCGTCTAAAGAATAATTGCCATTACTCATTGCGTTACTAAAATTTATTTGATGGTCTCCTGTGCCATAATCTGCAACAGAAGCGATGTTAAAACTATCTGTTAAACTTGGAACTGTACCATCAACATTAACCCACGCCTTCGCCGCACTCTGCTTAGTCAACTCAACAGGCCCAGTACCCGCCTTATCAGCAATAGTATCTACATTCAATACGCTGGTCATACGATACTCCAATATCCATTAACAGTGACAACAGCGTTCTGTGTAATCGGCCCACCTGACACACCATTCTCATCGCTGTCAATCGTAATGTCTGCATTGATAGTCTGCCCATTCAAACGGATAATGCTGTTGTTACCCTTGAACGGATAGCGTGTGTCACTTTCAGTCTTGGTGTAGCTGTTCGCAATGCTGAAGGCATCGTAAGCTACAATCTCAACTACGTCATTTAAGCTGGCACCAGTGATAAGCACGATGCTGGTTCCGCTAGTGGCTGTGTAGTCAGTGACAGGCTTGAGTAGCACACCGTTCTGATACACGTCAACGTACAGACCGTCTGTGTAGGTCAGTGTCTTGCTATCTGCATCACTGCCTGTGAAGGTAGTTTGACCAGCAGTGGCTTGGTAGATGTATCGGTTGCGAACACCGTTTTGTGGGGATTTACCTATGTATGCCATTAGTTAGCTTCCTGTATAGTTAATTCACCCGCCTCGACTTGGCGTAGAATTTCTGCGTAGTGACGGTTATCAGGGTCAAGGGGAATGAACATTTCTGTGCCGTCAATAGTAGCTTTAATGCTGTCATTAATGCCGTCTATGGTAGTATATTGTGCTAATGTAATATCCATTTACAACTCCGAATCGGCTTTAAATTCAAAGACAAAATACCCACCATTAACAGTTGAATTAGAAGTTGCAGAAGCCCTAAAACCTCTTGTGCCAACCCAAGATGGTGAAGGAGTGCCGGAAAATCCGTTTTTTGCATACTCTGTTCCAATAGTAATAGTAGGTGACGCTCTTTTTTCTACGCTATATCCCTTAACATCCCAATATGTGTTTCCATTTGTAACATCCCCAGACCAAGATATTGGATTGTTTAAGCCGCCGCCTTCATAATACCTCTGACACCTAGTCAACTCATCCCCATAAGACCGATGTTCAAATGGTGTGGCTACATCTCCTGCTTCAAGCTGTACGCCTGTAATGTAGAAGGTTGCGTTCAACGTAGAAATTAAATTTACTGCACCGCTTGCGCCAAAGTATAAATTGCCCGACCAAGA
>Ga0222719_10004838_pt1 | contig 11753 bp, 14 predicted proteins | sample C33_34DmetaG_FD_165039 | JGI IMG/M metagenome (GOLD analysis project Ga0222719, IMG submission 165039) | Estuarine water microbial communities from San Francisco Bay, California, United States - C33_34D | ecosystem: Environmental > Aquatic > Marine > Unclassified | place: USA: California...
TTCCATATAATAAAAGTCTAGTTGCTTCACGTCTTGGAATGAAACCAGAGAGTTTCTCAAGAGCGATTAGCAAACTAAAAGAAGACCTTGGTCTTGAATTTAATGGGAGAGAGATAAAAATACCTGATTTAAAAAAATTAGAAAATTACTGCAATATAAGATGTAATAATAATTGTAATAATTTCAAAAAACTAACTTGTAATCTTTCTCAATGCGATATTTATAAAATATTAAAAATTATGTAAATAATAATTTTTAAATACTTTTATGACAAATCTTTTTATGACAAATCTATTGTGTACTTCTTTAATAATTCAATATCAATAATTTCTAAAGCTAATATATTTGTACTTTTTATTAATATAGGAGGTGCAACATCATCATTGAGTGCCTCAAGCCAACGCAATGCGCAAACGCATCATTTGTCACCTTCTTTAAGACCTGGGAAATCTAGTTCTGGACTGAAGTAATTAAATCATTTCCTTTACTTCTTGTATATTCAAGAAACTCATTAGTCACTTTTGCACAGACTGTATAACTTCCAATATCATCATCTAAAGTTTCGCAAGAGCTGTTTCTCAAATTAATTTAAATGTTATAATACGCTTAAATTAGTAAAAGTTTGACTACTTTTATTTTTGATATGTTTGAAATTTTTATCATCAGTAAGAGCACATTGATGTATACTTTTTTTTTCTTATTAAATATTAATGAAATTTGGCTTGGTAGCTCAGTTGGTAGAGCAGTGGACTGAAAATCCTCGTGTCGGCAGTTCAATTCTGCCCCGAGCCACCATTTATATATACCAGTTAAGTAAACTTTAAAATCGCCTTTATTAATATTAGATTAATATTTTTTAAAACAAATCTATTGCGTGCTTTTTTAAAATATCCAGATTGATAACTTCTAAAGCTAGCTCATTTGTACTTCTTATTAAGATTGGCGGAGCCACATCATCTTCTAAGGCTTCTAACCATCTTAAAGCACATACACACCATTTATCTCCTTCTTTTAGGCCAGGGAAATCTAGTTCCGGTCTTGGTGTTATAAGATCATTGCCTTTTTTTCGAGAATACTCTAAAAAATCATTTGTTACTTTTGCACAAACAGTATGGCTTCCAACATCATCATCTAGAGTCTCGCATGTGCCAGTTCTTAGATATCCAGTCATTGTTTCTTTGCTGCATACCTCTATAGGTTCTCCGAAGATATTTTTATTAAATTTATTATTCATTTTTTTTTACATTTAAAATTAAAACTAGAGCTGATATTAGCATACAGAAAGATACAAATATAAATCCTGATTCTATGTTTATAATACTTGTAACTAAACCTAACCCAAAAGCGCCGGATGCGTAACCTGTATCTCGCCAGAATCTATAAATGCCAATACCTGTAGCTCTCCAACTATCTTCACAATTATCATTAACAGCTGAACTGATTGAGGGATAAAGTAACGCCATTCCTAAGCCCAAGAAAAAGCTACATATAATCCACCAACTAAATTCTAAACTTAATAGGCATAAAGGTAACGAAATAGAACATATCAACATACCAGTTATAATTAATAAATTTCTACCAATATAATCAGAATATAATCCAGAAAAAATTTGCAGTACTCCCCAAGTAAAAGCGTATGTACCAACTATATAACTAATGTCAATTAGAGTTATTCCATTATTAAATAAATATATTGGGAAAAAAATCCATACACATGTATCTATAAATTTTTCTATATGTCCAGCTTGACAATAAGCAAAGAGCTTTTTATTTCTAAAGCTAACATAAGAAAAAATATTTTTAGGGTTTTTTTCACTGGAAATATTTGCATATTTTTTTGTATCTTTAATTAAGAATATACAATAGAGAAATGCTATTAAAATAAAAATAAAACTAAAGGAAAAGAGGGCTATTTTTATTGGTATAATAGAAACCATAAAACTTACCAAGATTCCTCCAATTGCTACTCCAAAATAACCTGAAAATTCATTTAACCCAACAACAAAACCTCTTCTTTCGTATTTTGTGATATCCACACTTGCAATTTGCGTTACAGACCAGGTCAAGCCTTGATTAATACCAATTATGAATGTTGCTAAAATTATATAATACCAGCTTGTCGCTAAGTAAATTATGAATGGTACAGGTAATGCTATTAGCCAACCAATTAAAAGTACACTTTTTCTATTATATTTATCGGCAAATATACCAGCAAAATAATTTGAAACCCCCTTAATAACTCCAAAAGCAATAATAAAAGTCGATAAGAACAGAAAAGAGTTTTTTGGAACATTAAATGTGCTTTCTGAAAGTGCTGGTATTGCAGTTCTGAATAAACCAAGAAGAATACCTACAAACATAACTTGTAATAGCAAGTTAGCTAATAATGAATAATTTTTTTCTGATATCATATATATTCAACCAAACAAGTAACTGTAAAGATAGATTAGATGAAATGGAACTCAATAGAAACTTTTTTTTTAGACATGGATGGTACTATTCTAGATCTAGCCTATGATAACTATTTTTGGCATCAACACATACCTAGTATATATGCAAAATACAACAATATTACTTTCAAAAAAGCGAAATTAATACTTGAAAAGGAGTATAAGAAGAAAAAAGGATCAATTCAGTGGTATTGTTTAGAATATTGGAGTAAAAAGACAAATATAAATCTAAGCACAGAATTATTAAAAACAAAAAATAAAATTAAAGTTTTTCCTGGAGCTATTGACTTTCTTCAAAGCCTTAAGAGAAAAAATATAAAAATTATTCTTTTAACAAACTGTCCTAGAGAAATGCTTAATGTAAAAATTACGCAATGCAAATTGTGGGGTTACTTTGATAAAATTATATCATCTGAAGATTATGAATTTGCAAAAGAAACTGATGAGTTTTGGAAAATTCTCGAAGAAAAAATTTTTTTTAATAAAAACAAAACAGTTTTTATTGATGACAACCAAGATGTGCTGAGATATTCTTACAGAAATGGTATAAAAAATCTTGTCTCTATAAATTTCCCAGATTCAAATGAAGAAAAAAAATCTATAAGTAAATTTTTGTCAATTGATAGTATATCTCTTTTTAATCCAGAAATTATTAAATAGTTTTAGTGCAGTTTTTTGCTAGTCTTAATAAAAATTTTCTTAGTTTTTTCCAATCTGTTTCAGTAACTATAAAACCAACACATTTTTTTGATCCACATTTACATACATGATCTCTAAAATCGTCTACATCAAAAGAAAAACCATAGTCATATGTTAGTTCTTGACCTTTTTTTATATCCTTAAAAGACCTTATCCATATTTTACCATCTTCTATATCTGTATCGCAGTTAGGATTGCACGAATGGTTCATTAATCTAGCTTTGTTATAAGGAACATTGCCATTAATATCGTACTTATCGTTTAATGTAAATATATAGACTTGGCCTTCTTCTCTATTTTTTTGGGCCTTTTTTAATTGTAGTTCTGCGATTTTATCAGATTGCGCTTTTGTGATTTTTTCGCCCACATATTCGATAACATTTTCACCAGCTTTAATATTACAGTTAGCAAAAAGACCCTTACCATGTAATTTAGAATTTTTTATTGTATATAATTTTTTCATTTTATTGATTTTGACCTGATGCTTCCCATGCAAATGTGCAATCTAGCTCTGCGCGAACCTTGCACAAACCATTTATACCTTCTTCTAATATAACTGATAAAGGAGTTTCATTATCAAACCTTCTGTGTTCTGTTTTCATCCACTTTTCAGACATATTGACGTTCCTTGGGAATGTTGTTCTCAATGCATCTGAGATTCCAACAACATGACTCAATCTTCTTATTATTAAATCATCTTTAGGAAATGCTTTTAAAGTTCGATATTTATCTAACTGCCTTTTCTTTGTTTGACTTGAAAGACCTAACACTTGGACAGTCTGTTCTGTTGTAAGATTCCATGAATCTAACACATTCATAACTGTTTTAGTTATGTACATAAATTCTTCTTCTGTGTAATCAACCATAATAAACCGTAATAAATTTAATAATACTTTATATAATAATAATGAATTTATCAATAACATAATTTGACATGTTAAAATATTTCAAACAATATGATTATTAAATTTATGCAGAAAGGAAGATTATGATTAATTTTTTTAAAAAATTTTTTAAAAAGAAAACAAATGTAGAAGAAAAAATATCAGATACAAATTTGGCGTGTGCTTTATTACTTATCGAGGTAAGTTATTCTGATTTTGAGGTGCAAAATGTAGAAATCGAAAAAATTGTTAATTTTTTTGAAAGCGACTTCGGTTTATCAAAAGAAAAAGCAATTTGGCTTAATAATGAAGCACAAAAACTTCACAAAGATACGAATTGTTTAAGAAGATACATAAAGTTAATTAACGAAAAATATACTAAAAAACAAAAAATTAACCTCATCAATATGGCTTGGCAAATTGCCCGAGCAGATAATTTTGTAGATAAGTACGAAGAACATAGAATAAGAAAACTATCAGAATTACTATATTTAAAACATTCTGACTTTATTAAAGAAAAGATCAAAACAAAATAATCAATCTTTTTTGAATCTGTATATAGCAATTTCCCCAAAAAGGTTAGGGAGTATTTTTAGTAAGAAATTAGAAACATAATTTGTGTTTAATACTTTTTTCTCTATTATTGTTATTTCTAACTCTTTGCACAAATTTTCAAAATCATTAAAAGTACATAAATGTATATTTGGAGTATCGTACCAGTTATTAGGCAAAGAATTTGATATTGGCATACGTCCAAAAATCCCTAACTGGAGTCTGTTTCTCCAGAAACCCATATTCGGAAATGTCACTATTCCTTCGCCCGCAACTTTTAGCATATCTAATATTATATGATCTGGATTTTCATTTTCTTGCAAAGCTTGAGTCATAATTGCGTAATCAAAAAAATTTTTTTCGAAATATTTTTCTAATCCAATATTAAAATCCATCTGAATAACATTAATATTTTTTTTTATAGAATCTTGCACCTTATTTATATCTTTTTCAAAGCCATAGCCTGATATATTTTTATTAATTATTAAATAATTTAATAAAGTAGAGTCGCCACATCCTAAGTCTAGCACTGCAGAATCTTTTTCAATCCAATCTGATATTATTTTAAAGTCTTTTCTATTCATTAATATTCTCCATAAAGTTTCGAAGAACTTTTAAATATTCTGGTATTGGCATTAAAAATGCATCATGTCCATGATTAGCTTCTATCTCTGAGTACGAGACGTTCTTTCTTGCTCTAATTAGTGATTTAACGATTTCATGCGATTTTGAAGATGAAAATCTCCAGTCACTTGTGAAAGATACTACTAAAAATCTTGATTTTGTGTCTTTAAAAGCTCTTGATAAATCACCTGAATATTCGTTTGCTGGATCAAAATAATCTAATGCTTTTGTCATTAACAAATAGGTATTAGCATCAAATCTTTCTACGAATGCTTGTGCTTGATATCTCAAGTAACTTTCAACCTGAAAATCAATATCATATCCAAAGTTTAATTTACCTTCTCTTAAATCCCTTCCAAATTTTTGCCTCATAGAGTCATCTGATAAATACGTTATATGTCCAAGCATTCTTGCTATACTTAAGCCTCTCCTTGGCACTACATTAAAATCATTGTATCGACCATTGTGAAATTCAGGATCAGTTATTATTGCTTGCCTTGCAACTTCATTAAAAGCAATATTTTGTGCGGAAAGTTTAGCTGCCGCAGCTATTATTATTGAATTTTTTATTTTATCTGGATAACTTATTGCCCATTGCAATGCCTGCATTCCTCCAAGACTTCCGCCTATCACACAAGCCCATTTATCTATCTCTAAATAATCAGCTAAAAGCTTTTGGCTATTTACCCAATCATTGACTGTAACTATTGGGAAATCAGGCCCATATTCTAGACCTGTTTCTTTATTAATTGAGTTAGGCCCAGTTGAACCCTTACAGCCTCCAAGATTATTTAATGAAACGATAAAAAATTTATTTGTATCAAAGGGTTTCCCTGGTCCAATGCATGAATCCCACCAACCAGGCTTTTTATCTTCGGCGCTATAATATCCTGCAGCATGATGATCTCCGGACAAAGCATGGCAAATTAATATAGCATTACTTTTTTTAGAATTTAATCTTCCGTATGTTTCATAAATTAAAGAAAAATTATTTAAAGTTTTCCCACAGTCAAGTTTCAAACTCTGTTTTATTTCAACAGTATTAGATTTTACGATACCAATAGAATTATTATCAATTTTATCCATAATATTAAAAACTTTTTTCATAAGTTTGAAATCAGCTAAAATATTTTTTTATTGGGAAATATGCTACGCAAGATATTATTTTTCGCTTTAGCTGAAATTTCCCACCCGCAAGCTGACTTCAAATCGGTGTATATTTAATATATACGAATTCACTTAAATATACAAATCCGCTTATAAAATAATATTTAGGAAATTTTGCAAGAAATGTATTAAAACCAAAGCGATAATAACTGAGAAATCTATTATACCTACAGATGTGGGAATAATTCTTTTAATTAAATATAGAATGGGGTTTGTGATCTGGTAAATAATATCTAAAGCTGGATTTCTATTTAGTTGCTGAGACTGTACGAACCAACTTGAAATAGCTAAGATGATGAAAATTATAGTGAGTGCATTTAACAAACTAAAAATTGAGCTTTTAAAAGAAAAAATTAAAAGTCTTTCAATGATAATGTTGCTTCTCAAAATCGTGCTCTGCATATATATATTTAAAAAGTGACATATAAAAATCACAATAAAACTAGATACTTCAAATCTACTAATATTTGGTATAAAAAATAATAACGACCTTATTGGGCTTGTTATTTTTATTATAGACTGAGTAATTGGATTGTTTACACTAGCGCTACATATTGACAAAAGTATTCTTAATGTAAAGACTAATACTAAAAAAGATATAACTAAATCAACTATAAAAAAACCTAATTCTGGAAATGAATTTGACATTATATGAATCCTTATTTTGATATTTCCAAAGATTTTCTTCTAGCATTGCTAATTGCTTTTTTTAAAATCTTAGGAAAATTATTTTCTTCTAAAGTTTTTATCGCTGCCTCTGTAGTTCCACCTTTGGAGGTAACTTTTGACCTTAGTTCTTTTATATCTTCTGCAATAAAAAGCATTTTTGATGTACTGCTTAACAAATGCAGAATTAACAGAGACTTATCTTCTTTACTAATGCTTGAAAACTCCTCAGAATCTATCAAAGCTTCAATAAAATACATTATGTATGCAGGCCCACTTCCGAATAATGCTGTGAAGGAGTTCATTTCATCTTCTTTAATTTCTTTAAGATGACCAATAGTCCGAAATATATCTTCGATATATTTTTTTTTGTCTGAGCTCAAAGAATCATCTGAACAAATACCTGTTATGCTCTCATTAAATATTGCGCATAAATTTGGCATTGCTCTTACAACGCTGACTTTTTTTTCTATGGTTTTTTTTATGCTCTCTATTGTAATGCCTGCAATAACGGATACTAATACCTGATTATCCTCAAATATATTTTTATTTTCATTAATTGCTGACTCAATGTCTTTTGGTTTAACACATAATAAAATTATATCAAATTTTTTATTACAAGCTTGTCCAGAATTTAGAAATATACATTTATCTTGAGAATACGTATCATTTTTTTTATTATGAAATATATATATACTGTCAGACACAATATTATCATTTGAAGACAAAATGCCATTTAATAATGCATTTGCCATATTTCCATAACCTATAATCGCTATTTTCATTTTTTTCTTTCGCCAAATATTGCTGTACCAATCCTAACTATTGAAGATCCTGCTGCAATAGCAGCTTCATAGTCCGAACTCATACCAATTGATAAAGTATCTAATTTATATCCTTTATTTACAAGCTCATCAAATAAATTTTTAATCTTCATAAAGGTTTGATATTGTTTGCCACGTTCAGCTTGATGCATAGGAATTGCCATCAAACCTCTAATATTGATCTTATCTAGTTCGATAGTATCATTTATAAAATCTTCAACTTCCTCAGGAGCAATACCAGATTTACTATCTTCATAATCAATATTAACTTGAATACATATATTTATTTTGTTTTTTGAATCACACCTATAATTATTTATTTTTTTTAGAGTGGAAATTTTATCTACACTATGAACCCAATCATAATTATTGGCTATTATTTTTGACTTGTTGCTTTGAATTTTTCCAATATAGTGCCAAATAATATCTAATTTTTTAAGCTTAGAAATTTTTTCTATAGATTCTTGGATATAATTTTCTCCAAAATCTCTCTGGCCTGCATTAAAAGCTTCGATAATATTTTCAAGACTTTGCGTTTTACTAACAGCCATAAGCAAAACACTATTTTTAGGCCTATTATATTGAATTTCAGATTTTGAAATTTTATACTTAAGATCGAATATATTTTTTTTTATATAGCCCAAGACAAATTACCTTTTAAATTTATACAATATTCTGTTTATTAAAATACTTTTAGTAATTTTTTACTATACGTACTTATTTATGCTCGTAAACAATTTTTCCCTCGCAGATTGTTTTATAAACTCTTGAGCTAAACTTTTTGCCAATAAACGGATTATTTTTTCCTGAACTAAGAATTTTTTCTTGGCCAAATACCCAATCTTCTTTTTTCAGAATGCATATATCTGCTGAACTTCCTTTCTTTATAATTCCTGCATCAATTCCTAATATATGAGCAGGATTAGATGTTACCTTTGATATTGCAGTATTTAAGTCCATGATATTTAAGTCCACTAATTCCATAATTAGTGGAAATAAGATTTCAATGGAAGCTATTCCAAATTGACTATCGATAAATGGAGCTTGCTTTGCATCTTCATTGTGTGGTTGATGATCTGAACATACTGCTGTTATTATTTTTTCAGAAATTGCACTTCTTATTTCTGCTAAATCTTCACTAGATCTAAAAGGTGGCATTACATGAAAATCATTATTAAAATTATTTATAGAATTTTCATCAAAAAATAACTGATGAATTGCCACGTCTGCCGTCACTTTTATTCCAGTAGAATGAGCATTTTTTATTAACATTATTGATTCTAGGCATGAGATTCTACATAAATGAAGTTTAACACCTGTTAATTTACTCAATAATATTGCTTCGGCCACAGCAATTGATTCTGCGGCTGATGGGATCCCGGGCAGTCCTAATTTATTTGAAATTTTTCCTTCATGAACACATCCATAGTTAGCTAAGCAATTATTTTGTGGTTGGTAAAATATTGTGATTTCGTGACCAGATGCATATTCCATAGCCCTTCTCAGAACAAGTAGATCTTTAATTGGGTTATAGCAATTAGTTAATGCTATTGCTCCAGCTTGCTTTAGTTCCATCATTGGACTAATTCTATTACCATCAAGATCTTTTGTGAGAGATGCTAAAACTTTCACTTTACACAAATTAACAGTTTTAAAGATATCTTCTACTAGTTTTATTTGGGCAGGAGTGTCGATAATTGGCTGTGTATCTGGCATGTAACACACAGTTGTTACTCCAGATGAAACTGCTGCTTTTGATTCACTTAGAATTGTTGCTTCCTTTTCAAGCCCTGGCTCCCTAAATCGTACTGATAAATCAACTAGTCCTGGGCAAACAATACAATCTTTAGCATCAATTATTTCCGGCGAATTAAGCTTCGTGGTGTCTTCATCTATTCCAATTATAATTCCATCCTTGATATAAATATCATGCACGCCAGATATGTCTCCTCCTGGATTTACCAAATTGCCTGATTTTATAATTAAATCGCTCATTCTCTTTTCCGTCTATGGTTGCATAGATAATGATAAAATTGCCATTCTTACTGCAATGCCGTTTGAAACTTGCTGAAGAATAACAGATCTATCGCCATCTGCTACTTCTGAACTTATTTCTACACCTCTATTTACTGGGCCAGGATGCATAACTATTCCTTTTTTTGAAATTAAATCTAGTCTTTTTGGAGAAAAACCATATAGATTATAATATTCGTGCTCATCAGGAATGAAACTTGAGTTCATTCTCTCATTTTGTAATCTAAGCATTATTACAACATCACAACCCTTTATACCTTCATCCATATTTACATAAGGCGCTACACCCATATGCTCAACCCCATTTGGCAAGAGTGTTTTAGGTCCGATTACCCTTATGTCGGGTACTTCTAGAATTCTTAAGGCATGCATTAAGGAACGGGCTACCCTTGAATGAAGTATATCCCCGACTATAGCAACTTTTATTTTTTTAAAATCAGGAAAATATTTTCTAATTGTAAAAATATCAAGCATTGCTTGGGTTGGATGTGCGTGTCTTCCATCACCTGCATTTATAATACTAATATTTTGAGATACATTTTTAGAGATAAATTCAGCAGCCCCCGAAGATGGATGTCTAACAATAAACATATCGCAATGCATTGCTTCTAAATTTCTCAAAGTATCAAGTAATGTTTCACCTTTTTTTGTGGCACTATAATCCATATTAATATTTAAAAAATCTGCTGATAATCTCTTGGCTGCCAATTCAAAAGTTGTTCTTGTCCTTGTGCTTGCTTCGAAAAATAGATTTACAATAGTCTTACCTCTTAGTAGTGGTACTTTTTTCACTGGTTGGCCTGAAACACCAGCAAATGACTCTGCTAAATCGAGGATATCTAGAATTAATGATTTTGGAAGATACTCTATATCCAAGAAGTGACGAAGATGTTTTTGGGAAACAATACCACTTTGTTTTATATTTTGATCCAAACCTATTTCTATATTTTCACTCACAATACATTCCTCTTAATTAACTTTATCAATTACTTCAAGTATCATTGGATCAGGACCTAATAATTTAATATTTTTATTATTATCTAACTCTAACTTTTCTCCTGCGATATCAGCAGTTATTGGGAGTTCATTTCCATTTCTTTCCACTAGAACTACTAATGTTACTGATAGTGGCCTCCCAAAATCGAATATCTCGTTTATTGCAGCCCTTGTTGTTCTTCCGGTAAATAAAACATCATCTACGAGAATAACGTGCTTATCATCTACTGAAACCGGCATCTCAGAGGGTTCTACAGTGGGATTAACACCAACTTTACTGAAATCATCTCTATAAAAACTTATATTGAGAGTTGCTGCCCTACCTTCATATCCTAGTCTTTTTTGCAGCCAATCAGCTACCCAGACTCCACCAGTATGGACTCCAATTATTATAGGTTTTTCAATATTATTTTTTAGAAGATAGCTCTTTAAAGAATTTTCAATCTTTAGAAGTAATGCCTGTGTCTGGTCTTTTGAATATTTCATTTTCAAAATAAGATTGTAATATTAAAGCTGCTGCAATTCTATCTATTTCTTCCTTATTAATCTTTTTTTTTCTACCAGCTTTCTTTTGTGCAGCTAGCTCAGCCTGAGCATAGTTGGAGGAAAAGTCCTCATTATAAAAAAATACCTCAAGATTTAGATTTTTTTTTAGGATTTTGCCAAAATTTACAATTTTTTTATTGATCTCTTGTCCCTTATATAATTCAGGAATACCAATAATAATTCTAGAAATTCCCCATTCTTTTACGATTAACTTAATAGAATTACAATTATTTTCATAGCCACTATTTTTGATTGTTTTTAAAGGAGAAACAATTTTACTTTCGGTGTCACCAACTGCAAGCCCTATTCTC
>Ga0222719_10004839_pt1 | contig 11750 bp, 2 predicted proteins | sample C33_34DmetaG_FD_165039 | JGI IMG/M metagenome (GOLD analysis project Ga0222719, IMG submission 165039) | Estuarine water microbial communities from San Francisco Bay, California, United States - C33_34D | ecosystem: Environmental > Aquatic > Marine > Unclassified | place: USA: California...
CGCCGCCGCAGGAATGAGGATTTCTGCAGAGCAACCCATTATATACATTCCAACAGTCATGAAACATACGGCATATCTTCCATTCGTCGCCTTTTCAACTACGGCCAAATCCAATTCACGACCAACGTCGTCAATACTGATTGGAAATTCTCTGATGAAAGGAAACAACGTGAAAATGAAACGCAGACCAGTCTGTGCGACGAAAAATGGAGCCATACCAAGACCCACACCTAGCAAAGGCGGGCCGATCATGATTCTCAAGTACGGAAGAAAGCGAAAACGCGGAGGGTCCTTCAAGAGGGTGAATATGCGAACGACGAGCCAGAATGAGAAAATGAGTACGACTGCGAGGAAACCAATTGCGACGAAAAGCACGAGGTAAAACATGAAATCAAACGCAAAAAAGTTCAGCAAATCAAACCATCCAAGAGCTGCAGTCGTAATAGTGAGCGTGTAGGTCCCATCGTGACTATTTGCGCTCACATATTCATCTAAAGTAACAGTCGCCACGACAAGACGCTTGTCAGTCGCCGACAATTGATAGTAGAGAATTTCGAAAGCAACCGTAGTTGGCATCATTCCTCCAGCCACTACAACACCATCGGTAGGTCCGAAAATGACAGGAATATTCTCTTGCGCTATAATAGCATTCATATATGGCGCTCGATCTATCGGTGGTTCGGTTTGCTCGTTTGCCAAGATACTTGCTTCGAAGAGAGAACTTTGGCTTTCAGCTTCCGCCGTCAAGTAGAACAACGTGTCTCCTTCAGCTTCATACCACCGTTTCTTTGCAGAAGCTTCTGTGAAAGCCTCTTCATAGAAGCAGTCCAATGTGATTGCTACAGAGTCAGCGACTGGTTGCTGAATTTGTGGCGCGTATTGATCGATGAAAATCGTCTCTTCGGGAGGAACCAGAACAGATTCTCCATAGCTCACAAAAGTTTGGGGTGCATCTTGCGCTCCAAAGAGCACGGGTTTGAAATCATTTTCTGTGAAATGCTGGAAGTAAATATGGCTGTCATAACCTCGGCATGCCGAAAAGAATGGCAAATAGTCCATCGCAAACAAACTCGATTCTGCCGACCAAAGACCTTCATTAAGTAGATACTTTTGTTGCTCAATGACATCTGGAAGGCTCAAAACAATTGTCTCGTCGTCGCGCCCTTCTTCGCCAACAATCACCCAGTCTTCCTCGTGAGAAGAAGCCGTCAAGTTAACATCACTTTGGCTAGGTGAGACAGAATCATCAAAAACACCGTTTAATCTAAGGTACTTGAACTTCTTCCATTCTGCTCCAACGGTTGAGTTGTAATCAATTGTAACGCGCGCATCCAGCCTACGGCAACCACTGTCTTGTGAAGCAGTTGCACACTCAAAATAATCGTTCGAAACGGCTCGATAGATCGTCGTTGACAGAGGAGAATTCATAGGCGCTTGATAGTCTGCGTCCACTGCGAACGGCAATATGGCGTGAATAGAAAACTCGGCGCCTACGAGTGGATCCACCGCCCGTTGCGGATATGAAACATCGATGCACACCGTGTTCAAAAATGAGGCGCGATTATCCTGCTGATAACGCCCGTGAAGCATTCTCACTTCTATTCTGAACGGCATATCATCTAGGGCATGCAATTTGAGCTCATGCAAACCGCGTTTCCACACGTACGATCCCCAAGCTGGGTCATCCACGTTGTATCCCGTCGAACTTCCGTCATTGTTCCCCGTGAACCAAAATGGCAATTCAAGCGACTCCTGCGAAGCTGGACACTTTTTCTCTTGTTGCTCTCCAGGAATTTCTTTCATGCTTAGCCAAGTAATTCCATCTGCGGTGTCCCAAGGTGGACATGGAACTGTCTTGTATTCGGATGCAGTGCACAAGGTATCATCAATGACGGGATCCGTGAAGATGAGAAATTCATAGTGTTCACCATACTTGAGAACATCGTTTATGCTGCGCCAATCCAAAGTAATTCGAGCAGTATGCCCGCGCTTGAGCGTGAACTTCATCAGCGGGATATTATCCTCATCCACTGCGACAGTTGTCTCGTCGGATGATAGAATAAACGTCGGATCCAGTAGCTCCCAGTTTTCGTTCTTACATGCACCGATGCCCATGTAGCTGAATGGATCTGTAGGACCAGTGGAATTGCCGTCAACCCCATCCGTTAATGACGGTGGTGGTGGTGGTGGCGGCGGTGCGAGCTCTTCGAGTTGAAGTAGTTTTCTTCCGGCATCAATCTGGTCCTTGACTTCTTGTTTTGCTGCAGCTGATAGTGTTGTGCCATTGTATAACTTCCAGTACGCGGCCTCAATCAGATTGAAATTGATGGGCATAACTCTCCAGAAAGTAATGAGATCAGCCGAGCACGCGTCGAGTGAAGTCGCAAGTGGTGAGGACGACGTTCCTGTCGGACAGCGATTGAGCACCTGCCCAGTACCTTCGGGACAGTAGAAACAAGCCTGACAAGGAAACTGCTTCCGCGTCGTGTACGACGAACCGGCAGGACAGTAATATCCGGCCGGACAGGGATTCGCGAATTGCGTCGCAGGTGTAGTCCCTTGGCCACAATAGTAGCCGTTCGGACACTTTTGCTCCGCGAGTGATGTACGCGCGTCGCACACAAGACCCTCGGGACAAAGTTCAGCTTGACCATCTTCCTGAAGCTGAATTCGAACGCACTTGGTTTCATCATAGTCTTCAGTGTTGTCCGAGTCGCAGTATTTAGCGTACTCATTCGTAGCTGCTGTACCTGTACCACTAGGCTTGTTGTTAGATGTACCATCGAGTGCACAAACAAGACCGGCATTGCAAGGCAAGCAAAGAGATTCTTCGGTAAGACCGATGATGGTTGAAAACGTTCCCTTCGGGCATTGTCGACAAGAAATAGAATCACGCGCCGAACGGAAATAGCCAGGTTGACATGCTACAGGTTTTGAAGTGCCTTCATCAACACATTCATAACCAGCAGAACAGCTTATACATGATTGAAAGCCTTCATAAGGTGTATAGGTACCGGGCAGACATGTTGTCGCCGCAGCGTTGCCTTCGCCAGACGTGTACGACCCACGAGGAGCTGGAATAGGAATGTAAGTTCCTTTAGGACAATAATGACCGGCGGGACACGGGCGCATCGGACTGAAAACGTCAGTCGCGGTGTTAGAGACAACAGTTGAGTCACCAGTAGCCCATTCGCAGAAACTTCCCTCTTTGCACGGTTGGGGTTGTTTGAATGAACCTTCCAAAATGATATTCGTCGTGACCCCTTCTGTACAGAAAGTTGTCGGAGGACAGGGCTTTGGACGAAAGTTGTCCACATTGAGGGCAATTGGTGACGCTGCTAATATACTATCCACGTCAATAATCGCGAGTGGATCAGCAGTGACTGTATTCTCCAAACAATAGTGTCCAGCAGGACACCGCGTCCCAGCGACAGCCAAGCCTTCCGTATCACAGACGAAACCAGGTGTACAAACTTCAGGCGCCTCACGGGCGAAACCAGGACAAATCGTTCCTTTAGGACATTTTTGACACGAATCTTTACCAAACTCGGAATTGTATTCACCCGGGAGACAAGGCTTTGGTTCGGCGTTTGCGACGCCGGGGCAGTACATACGTTTTGGACAAATGAGTTGCTCACCCTCTGGACAGTAATGCCCAGGAGGACAAGGACCAGAACCTTGAGGAGTGATCGAACCAGGCTCGCATACATATCCCGAGTAGCACTGTTGTGGCGTCGTAAAGTTGTAAGCAATACTTGACTCTGAGACAACACCAGCTGTACAATACATTCCAAATGGGCACGGCAGTGGTCGTTCCGCGATAGAGAAATCTGTAAAGTTGCTCGTTCGCGTGCCTTCAAGACAATAATGACCCGGCGGGCATAACTTGGATGGTATAGAAAGACCAGTTGTATCGCACACGGCACCACGAGGACAGGTCATGGGCACCATAGCACCCGCGTCTGGTGAAATAAAGCCTACTGGCGTTGGCAAGCAGTCCGCTTGTCCCGTTCTTGGTTGAAAAGTTCCCGGCGGACAGAGGGTGAAATTTTTACCCCCACCACAGAATGCACCTCGAGGACATGCAATTGCTTCACTATCGGGACAGTATGATCCTGAAGGACATTGTGCAAAGTGAAACAGAAGACGTTGATCCGAGAAATCCTTCGCGTTGTTGGAGACCTCTACAAACACTGTGCGCGTGCCAGTTTGCTCTAGACCGGCAATACAGAGCATCGATCTTGAAGACAAGAATGTTGCTTGTGAGATTTCCTGACCGAAGCGACACGTCAAACTTGTCGAATTAACAAAGTTCGTTCCAGTAACGAAGATTGGACTACGCCCACCGCTCAAACCGACTCGAGGAACAACGCCTGATATTCTCGGAGGAACTTGATATGAAAATGTCACAGCGTTTATACTCGACATATCCCTACCATTACCAGATACACTCACATCAATTTCTCCTAGAAGACGAGCTGGAGTCACGCACGTCAAAACATCACTCTGCGTTTTGAAGCCCGTGACAGGGAAGAAAGTACCAATTCGGCAACTGTAGCTAAAGCTGTCAACCATGCCTGTGACGGATAACTCGATTCCGGTCCCGCCGGCTTCTGATCCGGAAACCGGCGTCATACCAACCACATTTAACTCGCTGATATATCGGAAAGCGGTGCCGAATTCAGAAACATGCGCGACGTCATCGTGCGAGCTTATTCCTACCGGCACAGTGTCTTCTAATCCCGGTGGCGGAGTTGCGCAAATACCAACTGCAGAAGATACAAAGTGTATTTTCGACAGCACCGTATCGAAATGGCAATTTGCAGCCTCGTGAAGGTTTGCACCTCGGACGTGAAGAATGGTAGTTCCAGCAGCACTTCCTGCCATAGGTTGTACGTCCAGGATCAAAGGAGCATCAAAGATTTCAAACGCAAACGCATTTTGTACTCCGTCACTCGTGATAAGAATTTCTAGAGTGACAAAGCCTGCTTGGATCGAAGGATTTACGCAAGCGCCATTGTAATCATCATGATAAGATGCCGATAGCGTGACTCCGCCAAACTACAAAACGGTAGGTAGTGCAAATTAAAAGCTTGCCCCTGTGTGACGGTAAACGTCACTGAAGTACCCCCGATTTTAAGACCGCGAGTTGGAGTAATGGAAGTGATCTCTGGTGGTGTAAAGTACGTGAATGACGTCATTTCCCGCTGATAAACCGCAAAGTCTCCTCCTCCGTAGGCGATGCCAGCGATACGCTGTCCTGCGATATTTGCTGGAGATGCGCACGAAATGGATGTTTCAGAGTTCACTTCACCAGCAATCGGGCCAATGGAGCCAAAGTAGCAGATGACATCTTTCTCGACATTAATGTCGAGTGGATATACAAGCTCAAAGTCTACATAGGTTCCACCTTGATCGCTACCTGAAGATGGACTCAATCTCATCGGCGTCATGGCATCGATGTATCGGAAAGCATCGCCAAAATCAGAGATTTGTGCTGCAGCCTCGTCTGGGCTTATACCAAATGATACGAGGCCAGCTGTTGAAGAAACTGGAGAAAAGCAAATACTGATCGCAGATGATATAAATTGCGAGCCAGTTCGATCGAGACCAAAATGGCAATTACTGATTTGATGGAGATTTTCGCCCGTGACATGGACGAAAGATGAACCACGCGTACTTGCAAAGTTTGGGTATATCCCGTACGGCTGCGGAGAAGAAAAAAATTCAAAGTCAATTCCACTACCTTCGAATCCTGGAATAGACAGCGATACAAATCCGGAGCGTTGCATCGGCGGAGTAGAACACGTCACGGTGAATGTGACGCAATTCATCGTATTACCCCCTTGACAGTAAGAATTCTTATCAACTGACGTAGCCTCCTCAGTGAACAGTCCAAAACTACAACCGGGAGGAGTTGCACTTTGACTATGGCCTAAGGCTTGGTAATAAATCACGGAGCCTCCTTGTAGTGTCGATCGACTTGGAATAACTAACACTGGCTCCGAACGTTCCATGATGCTCAGTGAAAACCGCGCGGTGAAAGGACTCGACAAGTACATAGAAAGCCACACGTCCACCGCTGAATCGTCAGTGCTGTGCGCTGGAGTGACAAGCTCGATATTACTTCCCGTAGTTCTGACGTACATCGGACCAATTGTTCCAACTCGAGCGATGGGCAAGTCGGTGAATTCTGCAAGTGCCATTGCGGAAGCCATGGTACTAATCTTTAAGACATCACCTCCAATGTACGAAGCATCCTCTGCAGAGATATCAATAAGAATCGGAAGAGGCATGTAATTGATTGATGTCATAGTCGTTTCGTCTTGATGTGAGCTTCCGGCATGGGCTAAATAAAGTGCAATCATACCTTGAGTACCAACGAAAGATGGTGATTCGCATGACAACAAAGTAGATGAGTACACGTGTGCCGTCACGCTCGAGTCGCCGAAATGGCATTTTATCGTAGCTGACACCTTGTCCATCTCAATGAATCTGTCGCCCGTGATGGAGACTAATTCTCCTCCAAGATCCGTGATCTGTGTCGGGAACGAAGATAGCAAAGTAGGATTGGCTTGAAACATGAACATAGACTCAGTTTCATGCACGCCTGGAGCACCACCAAGATTAATTTGAACAAATCCTGGGTAGTACGCTGGTAACATGCACTCAGATTGCACAGGGAACGCTGGTGATACAGCAGACGCTAGAACGTACTTCCCGGCAATATGGCACGACACTACATTGCCTAGCGCATCTTCATGGAGTATACGTACGTAACTACCTCCATCCATAGACCCATATGCGGGATAAATTGCTGAAGATGATACTTCCGCCTCATTTTGGTATTTGAAAGACGAGTACTGGACGAGATGCGAACTCGAAAACATCTCTCCCAACAATCGAGCATAAACTGGTACTGTGCCTTCCGTGTGAGAAGGTATTCTACACTCCATACCGTTTGTTGTTACTTGACCAAAAATCGGCCCAATGGTGCCAAACTTGCACGCTGCCCCATCAAAAGTCTGCTGATTCCCACCAAAGTACACCGTGGCGAGTTCGCCTCCAGAATCAATACTTTGCGTAGGAGAAATGCTGAGCGCTACGTCTTGTTCGTCCGTGTATAGGAAAACCATTCCTGTAGAGACGAAATCATCAGCGGCGGCGCTGACAGATTGGCTTTCAAGTACACCCAGAACGGCAGAACCAGCTTCGCTTTGCGGTTGCTCCACGAGCATTAACACGCTGGAAATGAAATATACTCCTGAAGTTGTGCTATCGCTACCAAATACAAAAGAACTGTGTAAAACAGCGTCGAAGTGATCGCCAGTTAGTTTCACGATCTCTCCACCAGCAACTGATCCCTCTCTTGGGTAAATACTATCTATCTGCGCCAGCGCTTGATAGTGCAGTTGCATCGGTGCCGAACTTGACACGGTAGATTCTTGGATTTGTAATCCGATCGGGACAAAACCAGAACTATGCGATGGTACAAAACAAGAAACAACTCCACTACTAGATAGAGTACCAATCACGGGTTTAAGCTCAACGACACATGCCGTTCGTAAGTCAGAAATTTGTGCAGGGAGAGTACTTTGCATCACTGTCAACTCAATTAGCGCACCCCCATCCATAGAAATCGACGACCTGTACGGCTCATCGACTTCCAGCATCGTCATGTATTCATACGATAATGACATCGGAACAACGTCAACGTCGTTCATAGTCACTTTGATTTCCACAGATTCTGGAATATGCGCAGGCATGGCGCATGCGACTTGCTCGGATGACATCTCTACAATTGGCACACCAACAATTGTGCCAACTTTACAACTCATTGTGGTTGACATGGTTGAAAAGTCGCCAAAGATATCCATCATTGCTCCACCTTGCTCGAATCCTCGCGCCCCGGGGTGATTAGCGTCAACCGTAGGAAAAGTGTCGAATCGGAACGCTGTTCCTGGAAGTTGCTCAAAATCGCGATAAGCTAACTTGAGCGAAGCGTCGCCTTCTTTTTCAGGAGTCACACAAACAACCAGGGCTGAAGAAATAACATGCGCAATAGTTTTTGAAGATCCAGTTGTCGTCGCGAATTCACAAAACGCCGCGAAATCGTCGGCTTCGAACATGAGACTTCTCCCTGTTATGAAAACTAGACTTTCTCCAACTGAAGGTACCGCAAATGGTGCAACCTGTGTGATTTTAGGCTTTGCTACGTGTTGAAACTGTACATCAGAAGCAGTAAAATCGTGCATGTTCATCGAAATCTCGACCACAGAAAATCCAGATCTAGATACAGGAGCAGCACAAAGTGTTTGACCACTGGATACAAAAGCCGCCACCGCATGTGACCCAAAGGCACACGTAATGTCATATCCATAAAAGTTCTCGCCGTGAAATGCAACTTTCGCACCGCCACTGACAAATGCAGACGGCGGCCAAATAGAAGTGACTGTCACTTCGTTTTTGTAAGCATACGTCAGACTCGAATCAATCAGTTTGATCTCAGAGCCCGAATTGTGGTGAAAGACGTTGATTGGGACCTCAGACACCGCATGAGCAGGCGAGACACACGACGCCTCTGTCGCCGAAACCCATCTTCCTATAATTCCTGAGATTGACCCAACTTTGAACATCAATGATGCGTCATTTCGTAATGCTAAGCCACCAATTGTCAGAATAGAACCGCCCTTATGGGGCCCACTTGAAGGATTGACGCGATTGACTGTCGACGACGAGGTATTCATGAACTCATACGGTAAACCAGGAACTGACCAGTCGAATGCATTGTTTGATACCGCTAGATGATGATGACCAATTTGCATTTCTGGCGCTTCACATATTACTTCCGCAGAGGATATGAAAATAGACGGAAATGGGCTGAGTGTTCCAAACCTGCATAACGCCGACGGCGAAAAGTTCTCACCTCGAACGGTCACAGCCATACCGCCAATCGACGGTCCAGACCAGGGCAACAATTGCTCAAGAACCGTAGTCATCGTTATAATATCGTTTGCATCCGTAGGAGACACGATGTTGTTGCCGGAGCTGTCAACAATTCTGATGTCATACTCATTCACGCCGTTGTTGTCCTCTGGCAAACCACACAACACTGAGCCATCATTCTGAACGATGCCTGGCACCAGCGCGTCGCCATTTCCGAGATTACAGTACACGTCTTGCCCTGGTAAAAAACCACTCCCCGTCACTGTGGCGGTGTTATCGTTATTGTTGATGACAGTTGTGACGGATGCTTCCTCAACGTACATGAAAGTCACATCATCGATTCCAATGTATTCGCTATACAATCCCACCCTAAACAGCACCGTCGCCTCAGTGTGCGCCGGAGTCAAACATCGATATTCATCCTCGGCAATGTATTCACCCACAACAGGACCGATTGTGCCAAATTTACACGAAAAATCGTGAGTATCACTGAATGAATAGCCGGCCGCTGTCACTGTCGTTCCTCCCTCGACGAGTCCCATGGATGGCGACACAGCCGTCACAACTGGAGATGGGTCCGATAAAAATTGTGGCCTCATCGCTAGTTCTACTGAAGTTGCTACTACGGATACATCTAATGCGTACATACCTTCAAGCAAGGATGGTGTCTCGCATACCAATAATGCCGAAGAAATGCGTCGCGCTTGAACGGTTGAAGAACCAAATCTACAAACCGGATCATCGTGTAGTAAGTGTTCTCCTTCGACGTAGACTAATGTTCCTCCACCTGTTGTGCCCACTCGCGGCATGATTCTAAATATTTCTACGACAGCTTTCACATCAAGCTGTATCTCATCTTGATTTCCCAGGGAAAAGTCGAAATCTTGACCATTCAAAGCGACAGCGACAGCAACAAAGCCAACGCCAGCCGGTGCAAGACATTTCACAGCGCTGCCATCCACAGTGCCTGCAACGGTGTGTGAGCCAAATTTGCACATAAGCGTTGATGTTTGCACAATACTGGGTACTTGCATGGCTACTTGCGAAGAGCCGCCGCCAGAAATTTGCATTGGCAACACTGCATCAACACTGAGTCGCGTGGAATAAGTAAACGACTGCACCGTGCTTGAATAGTCTCTTTGATTCATCGAAACTCGTAACTCGGCCGTTAGAGGTGCTGATGCTGGTGAAACACACTCTAGTGTATTCGCACTCTTCCAAATCGCATCTACTTCGACCGCGCCAAGACGACAGCGAAGCAAACTTGTAGACGCAAAATCTTTACCAGTGACGGTAAGCACCGTCCCGCCTTCATCGACGCCCGCACTAGGTACTGATCGAGTTATCGATGGCAGCGCTGTGTAGACGTGCTGTACACTACTGAAGCCTTCGAAGAAACTCGAGGAAGATAGCGACACGTCTACATCAACGGTGCCATCATCAATAGTTGGCGACTCGCACCTCATCAGCCCAGAGGAGATGACGTGTCCAATCGTCGTGCGGTCACCAAAACGACAATACTGAGACGTGTGCATATCGATACCCACGATATCTACTATTCCACCAGCCACGCCGTAGAGGGAGAATACCGCGTCTATTTTTGCCCCACTGACAAATTGATATCCTTTCGTTTGGTAAAAGTCTCCCGTTTCGTTGTTGAGCGCGAATTCAACATTGACGAACCCTTCGCTATGCGCCGGTGCGGTACAGCTCACCGTATCGGAAGTGATATAATACGCTGGAACGAATTCATTATCAAATTTACACGTCAATGCCACGCCAGCCAATCCTTGAACTCCCGCGAGTGCCTGTCCCGACAGCGTGATTACTTCGCCGCCGCCGACGTGGCCTTCTATGGGATGAATCCACTCCACCTCTGGTACTTCAAATCCATGAACGAGCGCCAAGAACACCGACATTAACGCATAAAAGTATGTTCGCATACTACTACACTCACGCCCGCGATGCACGACCGACATCCGCGCGGTATCCGCGCCGCGTCGTCGTCCGCCCTGCGCCTCTCGCATCTCGTGGTCGCGCCTCCCCATCGCACTCATAGCCTCCACGCGACTCGAACAACACTCTTCTCCGTCACCGCGCATATCGCACATTACGTATCACGCGCTCTCGCATCATTCGCGAGCGCATGCATCGTCGACATCATCACCACGCGCGCGCGCCGCTCGGTCGCGCCACCGGTTGTTGGCTTTTGTTTTTCAAAATCAAAATCCAACGACGCCCGTCTCTCGCCTCTGCGTCGTCGTCGTCGCGCGGCGTCGTGCGGCGTCGTCGCGTGTCGTCGTTCTATCGACGATAACGCACGCGTGCGCGTGTGTCCCACGCCCTTCGCTGCGCGCCTTCGACGACGTATGTCGCCGCGCGGCCGCGGCTCGCGCGCCTCGCGAGTGCCACCGGCGTGCGATGTTTGGTCGGTCGGACACGTGCGTCTCCACCCCCGACATCACCTCGAGTCATGATTGGTGGATGCGTATTGAAACCACAGTCTTCGGCAGTATTTCGAGTGTCGGGCGATCGAGGGACTCTGTCGGCGAATCACGACTAGGCGCGCTCGAGGGGTCTGGTTGGGGTTTTTTTGGTTTTTGTTTGACATCGAGGTCATGCTCGCTCGAGTACGACCATTATGGCCTCCCCCGTGTGTCGCGCATAAAACCACCCAACGCGACCGCGCCGTGGACGCGGCTGGCGGGTGGTTTTCACGCCATCGATCGCGACGACGTCCGCCTTTTCCAGCCGCGTAGAGGCAAGGTACGTGCGACAGCCCTAGGTGACGCGACGAGGAAACG
>Ga0222719_10004841_pt1 | contig 11745 bp, 13 predicted proteins | sample C33_34DmetaG_FD_165039 | JGI IMG/M metagenome (GOLD analysis project Ga0222719, IMG submission 165039) | Estuarine water microbial communities from San Francisco Bay, California, United States - C33_34D | ecosystem: Environmental > Aquatic > Marine > Unclassified | place: USA: California...
CGCACAAGGCGCGAAGGGCCGCGGGCGGGCTGCAGGCTGCGTCGTGTTACAGTGGGGGCCTAGAGGGCCTTCTGATGGGAGCATTGGGCGTGTTGTGTGGTCTTGGCCGAAGGGTACCCGGAGTGCCATTTCCCCGTCTTTTTCTCGCGCGCAGCCCTGAAAAAGCGACCTAATGCCCGAAGTCCCGCCTAACGAGCTCGAACAGGGCAAAGCCATTCGGCAATTCATGGCCGAAAAGGGCTGCGGCTATCGGCGAGCGGCCAAGCACTTCGGCCTTGAGTACGAGCACGCCAAGCGAGTTGGCACCGCTCAACGAAAGCGAGACGCCGAAGCCGCCAAGGCCGAAAAGTCGCGCGCGCGCGCGCGGAAACCGACGCCGCACCAGAGCGACCGACACGCCATTCACAACATTAGTCGGGAGGCGTTTTTGCGAATGCAGCTCGACGAGGTGGCCGACAACTTGACGCGGGTACAGGACGCCGCGAAGCCATCGTGGATCGCCATCCGGGACTTCCGCCGGCAGCTCGTCGACCTTCGGCGCGAGCTCGACGAGCACCTGGCCGAGATCGACAAGTCACAGACCGAGGACGACCCCACCGACGACGAGACGATCGCCGCGCTTGCACAGCTGATTGTCGAGCTGCCGGTGGCCCAAGTCGAGACGATCGCACAACTGGCGATGGCCCGGATCGGGTTGACGCGATGACCTTGGCCGCCATTGTGAAACACATGGAAGTGCTGAAGCGGAACCACCAGCGCCGGCCGCTTGACAACTTCCGGCCGCTTCCTGGTCAACACGCGGTCTTGTCCTCGTCGGCAAAGTACCGCATGTTTCGAGGCCCTAACCAAGCGCTCGGCAAAACCACGGCCGGCGCGGTCGACACGATCGCTGCGGCTATCGGACACCACCCGTGGTGCCCCGAGACGGTAACGCCGTTTCCCATTGAGGCGTGGATCCTGTGCGCGTCTTGGTCGCAGTCGGTCGCCATTCAGGGGAAGCTGTGGGAGCTGTTGCCAAAGGACCTGCTACACCCGGACACCGAATACACCGAGATCCGAGGCTTTCGCGGCAAGTCGCCCGCGGTGCAGGTGCGGCACATCCCGAGCGGCGGTTGGTCCATCATTCGGATCAAGACCACCCAGCAAGGCGGTCTAAACCTTGCCGGCGCCACGATTCACCGCGCGTGGTTCGACGAGCCGCCGGCGTCGGATCGCGTCTACTCCGAGGTGCAAAAGCGGGTGATGAAAGCTGGCCGCTTTGGGCGCTGTTTGATCACAATGACGCCGGTCAACGCACCCGTTGACTGGATCCGCGTTGCGGCCGAGCGCGGCCAGATTGAGGACCACCACCACCGACTCGAGCCGGCCGAGCTTGTGCCGGTTGGCCAGCACCGCCCGATCTGTCTAGAGGATGGGACGGTGTGCGACGAGGCGTGGATCGACTCCATCTTGGCCGAGACGTTGCCTCATGAGATCCCGGTTGTGTGTCATGGCGAGTGGAACTTTGCGGTCGAGAATCCGATCTTCACCGCCTACCGCCGCAGCGGCCAACGGCCACACCTGATCCAGCGGAACCCGGTGTGCGACCTGGACCTGTATCTAGGGATCGATCACGGGATGGCCCGGCACGCTCAGGTCGCTTTGTTGATTGGCGTTCAAAAAGCCAAAAAGGGCGAGCAGCATCCGACGGTGTGGGTGATTGACGAGGCGATTGGCGACGGTGAGACGACCGAGGACGACGACGCCGATGCGATCTTGTCGATGCTCGAGCGGCACGGGTTGAGGTGGCGCGACCTCAAACGAGCATACGGCGACATTCCCCACTATGGGTCAAACCGCCGCGGCTCGGTGGCCAAGAAGTCAAACGCTCGGCTCAACTACGCGCTTGAGAAACACCCGCGGGCGGGGAGCCACGGGATCAAGATCGGTCGAATGAATCCACCAATCCGCACCGCCAAAAAGGGGGCGGTCAACCAACCCGGCGCGGTGTCCTACGGCTGTACGTGGTTGCACCGGCTGATGTTGCGCGATGGGCATTTTCACGTTCTAGACCGGTGCGACCGTTTGGATTTGTCGTTGCAGAAATACCGGATGCAGCCAAATTCGGAATGGTCGCACATCATCGACGCGCTACGATACGGGCTAAAGGATCACATTTACGGGAGCCGGCGCCGGCTTCCGGGTCGCCAGTTGGTGATAGGATAGGCGCGGAGTTTTCATGCACGGCGAGATCCCCGGACAAATGGTGATGAGCAACCCGCCCATGCCTGTCGACCCTGACGACGTGGCGCGGTGGCGGTGGCTGCGGAAGGTGCGGCGGATCCTCTACGGGAAGTGGCGCACCGAGCTCGAGCAATGCGTGCGAGAGCAGGTCGGCGGCGTTCGGTCGGAAGCCTGGAAACGGGTCGACCTGTCGGCCAACTTTTACCGCTCGGCGTGGGATGCGTTGGCGCGGTCTTACGATGTGCCGCCGACGGTGACACACGCGGACGAGGGCGCCCAAGGACTGATCGGGCCGAATGGCGCGATTGATCAGGCGGGACTGTGGCCGATGCAACAACGGACGCAGCGGGACACGTTGGGCCTTCGGGAAATGTTTGTCCGGGTCGACGCGGTACCCACCGAGGCCGGCGCCGTTCTGACCTATCGGCCGGTGTTTCCCGACCTCGTGACAGTCGTCACCGACTCCGATCGGCCCGATGTGCCGGTCAAGCTGTGCGAGGTCCGACAACGCGAGCTCAACGGAAAGCGCGCCTGGTATTGGGATGTGTACGACATTCGACCGGGGATGGAGTGCTACAAGATCCTCGACAAAGAGGGCGTGGATTACACCGAGGTGTTTACCGGTGAAACGTCCGAAGCCTACAGCGGCGAGCGGTACCCGTTCCGGTACGCCGACGGGCGGCCGTTCCTTCCGTTCGGCTTTTACCATGCTGCCAGGACGGGCCGGATGTGGGACAGCTACAGCACCACCGAGATGGTCGAAGGCACCCTAAACGTCGGTGTCTTGTATACGTTCCTTTTGCACATCGTCCGCAATACGGCGTGGAAGCAGCGGTATACCGTCGACCTCGAGGTAGGCGGGGCGGCCTGGGCGGACGAGAATGACGACGGGATGGGGCGCCGGTCAATCGTCACCGACCCGGCGACGGTGACGCAGTTTTACAGCCGCGAGGACGCCGCGGGCCAACCGCAGATCGGCCAGTGGGCCGAGACTTCGGACCCCCAAAAGCTGATCGAGACGATCGGCCAGTACGAGCGGCGGCTGGCCGCGATGGCGGGGATCAACCCTGCTGACCAGATGCGCATGAGCGGCGACCCTCGATCGGGGTATGCCATCGCCGTCTCGCGGGACGCGCAGCGGGAAGTGGCCAAGCGGATCGAGCCGGTGTTTCAAGTCGCCGACGAGGACTTGATCGGCAAGTCGGCCGCGATGCTGCGGATCGCCGGTGGCGAGTCCTACCCCGAATCGGGGTACACCGTCACATACCAAGGCGTCCCGCTGTCGCTCGACGAGCGGCGGGCGCACCTAGACGAGATCCAGACCGAGATCGATCTTGGCTTGTTGTCGGTGGTGTCGGCGTACCAACGCCGGAACCCTGGCACCACCGAGGCCGAGGCGCGGGCGGCGTTGGCCGAGATTCAACAACAAAACCGGGCGCTTGGCCCGACACGATAGGGAGCAACAAATGGCGGTGAAGTGTGGCGCGTGCGGCGCTGACAACGAGGGCTGGATCCCAAAGGAGCGGCTTGACAAGGTGAGCGAACAACGGCGGAACCTGCGCGACGAGCTGGCCAACGCTCAACAAGCGCTCGACGACCTGCGATCGGAAACCTCGACGGCCTCGGCCGAGGTCGCGGCTAAGCTGTCGCACGCGGACACGTTGCAGTCACGCGTGGCCGAGCTTGAGTCCGAGCGGTCGGGATGGGCCACCGAGCGGGCGTTGATGGCGGCCGGCGTCACCGACGAAGAAGGCGTCGGGATCGCCCGACTTCTGTGGGATCGGATGGCCGAGGACGACCGGCCTGCGTCGGTGGGTGATTGGCTCAAGTCCGACTCAGTGCCGCTGGCGATCCGCGCGTACCTGCCGACCACCGCCGAAGCACCCACCACCACCGAGGCCGAGGCGCCGGCTACCAACGGCGAGCGGGTAAACCGCAACCCGCCGACCAACCGCGGTGCGACCGCGGCGGCACCGACGGCGCCGGTCTACAGTCGCGAGGCGATCGCCAACATGAGCCCCGCGGAGTACCGCGAACACCGGCAACAGATCCGGGCGGACATGAAAGCCGGCCGGTAATTGCCACATCCTAGCCATCGGTGTACGATGGCATTGACAACTTGTCCCAACGGGTCGCACCCGCCACAGCGTCGACGGACCTAACCCATTGAGGACTTAGACTATGGCGACGACCCTTTACGCCGATCTGGCCGACTCCCGGCTCCCTGCAATCCTTGGCCAAGAGCTGATGCTGTCCCGCGAGGACCGCTCGGTGATTCTGAATCACCCGGCGCTGTTCTACGCGGGCGACGTGACGGGCTCCGGCTCGAGCGTGATCAAGCAAAGCGAGCTCGACTTCATGGCCGCTCACGAGCTGGCCGCGGTGGCCGACGGCGCTGCCGTTACCCCGACGACGCTGACCGATACGAGCTACACCGTCACCGTGGCCCGTCGCGCGAAGTCCTACGAGCCGACCGACCTCGCGCGGCTCACCGACAGCTTCGGCGCCCTGGACCCGGTGAAGTTTGCCGAGGACGCGACGCTCTCCGCGGGCATGACGCTCACCAGCCTGATCGCACAGCTGATGGGCGGGTTCTCCAACGTGTTTGGCACGTCTGGATCGAACCTGACGTTGCAGGACTTCGAAGAAGCTGTGACCTCGCTGGAGATCGCCAACGTCGCCGGCCCTTACATGGCCATCCTCCACGCTCGCCAGTGGGGCGATATGCGCGACGCGATCCGGACCTCGACCGGAACGGTGGCGTTCGACCCTGCATCCCCCGACATGATCCGGATGCGCGGCACCGGGTACAAGGGCTCGATCTACGGCGTCGACCTGTTCGTGTCCAACAAGGTGCCCACCGCCAACGCGGGCGCCGACTACGCCGGCGGCGTGTTTGGTCGTGGCGCTGTGCTGTGGGCCGACGCTTCGGTCCCCGTCGATCCCAGCGTGGTTGGCGTGAACGCCGGCAAGGTCATGCTTGAGTTTGACCGAGACGCGGCCTCGGCAAAAACGGCGTTCGTCTCCAACTACTACCTCGGCGTGGCCGAGGGCGACGACGCACGCGGGGCATCGCTGATCACCGACGCTTGATCCTCTCCTGGGGATCACCTTTGAGGCGGCGGGGCGCTCCCTCTCCGCCGTCTCTCCGGCTAGGGTGATAGACTCAAGCCAACCATAGGGAGATCACAACATGGCACGACTGAATCAACCTGCACCACCGGCCGGCGATGTGCCGGCGCCCCTCGAACGTCCGGCCGGCGATCAGCCGATGCCGCGTCTTGGGCCGTCGTCTCGCTTTTTGCTGTTGGCCCATCCAAATCGGTGGTGCGTCACGGGCGGAAAGCTGATCCCGTTGCTGAAGCGCTTTAGCCTCGAGCTCGGACTGTGCGGCGTCGACAAGAGCGGAAACCATTACGGGGCGCTCGCTCAACAAAAGTCTCGCGGCTGGACCGAGATCCCCGAGGACGTGGACGGGCCGGGTACGAGCTACCTGCGCGTCGACCGCGTGGCGCAAGGCCAGCGCTTTAGGACGCGGTGGGAAATCGTTTACAACGGGTCGAGCCGGATCGGGTCGAGGTCGGACGAATACGCCGCCTGGTGTGCCGAGCTCGTCGAGCGCGGGTTGGTGATGGCGCCACCGGTCCACGTGATCGAGGGCATGATTGAGCGGCTCGAGGCCAGCTTGGCCAACCTGTCGAACAAGGTGCACGCGGTCCCAAGTCTGAAGATCAAGATCGACGCACAGGAGGCCGACCTGGCCGTGCTGCGCGCCGAGCTGGAGCGACTACACGGCGACCTGGAGCCGGCCGAAGGCGCAGCGCCGGAAGCATTGCCCGAGGTCGACCCGGTGGACGAGCGGGCGGCACAGCTCCACAGCGACAACAAAAAGGCGGCGCTTGTCGAGATGGCCGAGGACCTGGGCTTGTCCACCAAGGGCACCGCCAAGACGATCGCCCAACGGATCGCCGAACACGAGTTTGGAGGCGATGACGATGGCCAAGAATGACCGAAGCCCGCAACAGGTCCGCGCGTCGTTGATCGAACGCTTCCGAAGTGACGGCCGCGTTTCCACCAAGGACGCCACCGCCAAGGCCGATCGGGCGCTTCAACGCAACGAGGCCAAGCGACGCGAGGGCAAGATCAAATGAATTTGAAGGACGCGCGGCCGTCGGTTCGGTTTCCCTTGCCTGATCTGCTCGTGCAAGGACAAAACAACACCGTCTCGGCGGCGGTGTACCTCAACGCGGCAATCGTCGCGCCGACCGCGGCCACCGTCTCGATCTACAACGCGTCCAACGTGGCCGTCGTGTCGGGCGCTGTCGCGTCCATCGTCGACGGCGTGGCAACGTACCAACTGACCGCCGCGGCCACCACCGACCAAACCCGCGGCGAAGGATGGCGGATCGAGTGGTCGCTGTCGGTCGCCGGCACCGTATCGCCGGACGGAAAGATCATTGCCACCAACGACGCGGCCTTGGTCCTTCGCGGCGTTCATCCGGTGGTGACGGCCGCCGACATACACCGGCGGCTCCGCGCCATGAATCCCAACAACCGTGCGCGGCTCCAATCGTCGGACCTTCAGGACGAGATCTCGGAGTCTTGGACCGAGATCCAACAAGCGTTGATCGACCAAGGGAACCGGCCGAACCTGATCATGAGTCCGTCAAGCCTGCGACGCGCTCACTTGGCCTTGGCGATCGCTTACGTATTCGAGAACATGGGGAAACCCTACGCCGAAGAAGCGATGCACTGGCGCGACCGGTACCGCGAAGCGTGGCGGGATCTGTCGTTCCTGTATGACCACAGCGACAGCGGCGAGATCGACGACCCGGCGAAGCGCCGTCCGTCCACCGCAACGCTCTGGTTGACCTCGTGATCCAAGCGATCGACCCGTCCGATCTGGTGGACCGCGTGGCCGACGTGATCGACGCCGAGCTCGGCGGCTTGGGCTGGACTCGATCCGTGTTCGCGTTCGATGAATTTCCCGAGCTCGAGCCGCAACTGTTGAGCGACTGCGCGTACAGCGTCGGCCTCAACCAGACAATCCCGGTACCAGACCACCGCCAAGGCCGACAGCGTGGCGGGATGTACGTGGCGTCCTCGGTGGTGGTTCGCTTTTGTGTCGTGTTAGAAGCGCTCGATCAGGTCGCCGACTACCGCCGCGGCCTCGATCGAGAGGTCGAGTTGATGCGGGCGGTGATGGCGACTCGGCAAGATCCGAGCGTGCAGATCGAGTTCGTGTCCATTCAGCCGCGGGTTGTCCTCGAGTCTCGCCTGTTCGTCGGCGAGCTCCGATACCTCGTGCGGCACTTCTACTCAATAGACGCGCGGACCTAACCGCGGTACACTTCAACCATCGAGGCCATCGGATCGCCACCGTCAAACGCGCACGGCCACCAACGCAGAGGATCCGAAAATGGCACTTGATAGCTTCGTGAAGTCTGACCTAGAAGGCTCGATCGTCCTGACCGATGGCGCGGCCAACACGATGACGCTTGCGTTTGACCAAGGGGATCTCACGATCTCCAACCTGAAACAGACCCTGAACGAGTCGCTTCAATACGAGCGGCGCGGCCGGTTTAAGTCGGCCGGCCTGGGCGCGCGGATCTACCCGTCCGGCACCTTCTCGGCGATGGTGCACCAATTCACCGACGCGACCGCGGACGTGTTGTCGGACTTCGTACTGAAGCGCGGCAAGTTCAGCACCAATCAGAGCACCTACGGCGCAAGCCATCCGGTGTACGCAATCCACATCACGCTCAACATCGAAGGCTCGGACTACGGCGGCGTCGACTCGACGGTGACGCTGAACGATTGCAGCGTGCAGATCGACAGCTTGACCGAAGGCCGGCCGTCGACCTTCTCGATCTCGTTCACCTCGACCGGCGCCGTCACGGGCGATCTGGCCGTGGCCGAGGTCGCATAAACCACCAACCATCGGGGGAGCACGATGGCAGAACCGAAACGGCTTGACGTTCAGTTGGGCAACGACACGATCACACTGCAAGCGCCAAAGTCGATGGCGCTTCGAATGGATGTTTGGGCAACCTGGGGCAGCAATCCGGTTCGCGCCATGATTGCCGCGCTGGCGATGTGTTGGCGTTCACCTGGACGACCCAAGGCCAAGTTGGCCTCGGTTCAGTACAACATTTTTGCGTTTAGCGAGTTGGTCGCCGACGAGCTCGCCGAGCGGGGATACGACGCCGAAGCGATGGCGACGGCCGGTCAGGTAGCGTTCACGCTTTGCGTCGATGGAATCGTCGGCGGCCAAGAGGTCGACGAGGCCGAAAATTTCTAAGAGGGCCGGGCGGTCCATTCGCTCGGCTCGTTTTGGACATTGAGCGATCTTGGGGCAAATGGCCGGGATGGTTTGATACACTGTCCACCGAGGACCAAGCCTTGTTGATTGCTGACCGAACCATCGAAGCCAAGGCCCAACGGGACGCGATGCGGAAGATCGAGGCCCAACAGCGCGCCACCAAGATCGGGCGGCTCTGATGGGCCGGCCGCTTCGGGCAACGGTCGGCGTCGTCTCGGTGGAGTTTTCCGGCGAGCTTCAGGACACGATGCTTCGGATCGCCGAGGGCGCCGATCGGCGTGTCCTGCGGTCGATGATTGCCTACAACGAGTCCATCGTGGCCGACGCTAAAAAGTATTGGCCGGTCGTCACGGGCCGAAGCCGCGACGGGTTTCGGGTCTACACCAAGATCCTTCCCGGTGGCGCTGTCACGGTGTCGATCACCAACGACGCAAAGAACCCCAAAGATCGCAACCCGCGGACAGCTCGTTACCCGTTCTATACGCGGACCCCGCTATACAAGGGCGCCGGCGGATCCTACTGGAACCGGCTGGTGCGGAAGCCGTGGAACAAGGGGATCAAGAAGCTGATCGTCGACCTTGAGGACGACCTAGCCGAAGCAGCCGAGGCGGCCTGATGCCCACCGTAGACCTGACACTAAAAGCCGATCTTTCCGGGCTGAAAAAGCAGCTTGAGGGCGCCGTTGGACGCAAGGAGGCGCGGGCCTTGGTGTCCGAGCTCAACAAGTCGATCAAGGCTCAAGAGCGCGCCGCCAAGAAGGTTAAGGCGTCGATGGCCTCGGCGTCCAAACAAACGGACAAATTCAAGAAGTCTCTTGAGGGCTCCAAACAAGCGGCCGAAGCAATCGGCGGCAAGATCGGCGAGCTGTCCGGTCGCATTGAAAAGGCCGGTCAATCGTTCGCGTCGTTCTCGGCCTCGCTTGGTCCGGCGGGGCCGCTTGTCTTGGGTGTCGGCGCTTTGGCCGTGGCCGGGACTGCATACGCCACAGCGATCGCTGCGGTTGGCACCGGAATCGTCTCACTCATTCGACAGACCGACGAGCTCTTAGCGCAAAACGCCGAGTTCCAAGAATTCTTTGCACCCGTCGACGCTGGCAACCTGGAAGCGATCCACGAGTTCACCGATGCCACTGATGGCGTGGCCATTGCGGCTCAACAAGTTGCAATCGTTCTCGGTGGCCAGTTGGCCGCGGAGCTGGCCGAAACGTCGAGGATCGTGCTTCAGGTGTCGCTTGCCTTTGCGGACTTTGCTGGGCGCGTCAACCTGGGCAAAGCGGCGCTTGAGGGCTTGGCGGTTGCGTTTCTGGGGGCAACCGGAGCCAAGGCCGCCATTGCCGCAATGCCCAAGATTTTCGACGCCGCCGATAGCGCGACGAGCGACTACGCCACCACGGCTTCGGATCTGGCGGACAAGATCCGGCAACAGCGACAAGAGCAAAAAGAAGCGGCCGACGCGTCGCGCGCCCAAGCTGCGGCCGAGCGCGAGGCCGCCGAAGCGATGCGCGAAGCCGAGCGCGCAGCGCAAGCAAGAGCGAAGGCTACCGAAACGCTAAACGAGTCGATCTTTCGGTCAACGCTTGAGGTCGTCGACCCGTTGACCGCGCTCGAAATGCAGTTTGAGCGGCAACAAGTCGCCATTCTCGACGCGGCGGTGGCTGCTGGCAACCTCGAGCTCGGTATGGAGGCGTTGGCCGCGGCTCAGGTCGCATACGATGCGGACGTTGAGCAAACGATCGACAGCATGATCCGGTTCAAGCAATCGGCCGCCGATGTAGAGGTCCAAGTCGAGGACACACGGACGGCGATCCAGCGGCTGATCGACTCAGACTTGTACGCCGCCATCGACGCAATCAGCACGGAAACCGAGCGGGTTTCAATGATGACGACGGGCGTTATTGTCGGTGCGACCCAACAGCGGATTGACGCAATCGCCAACGTCGCCGCGGCCGAGCGGGAGGCAATCGAGCAAGGCGCCGACCTGATGCAGACCACCGAGACGGATCGGATCAATCGGCTGGTCGAGATCGGCCGGCTCACCGAGGCCGAAGGTCAAGCGCAAATTGCCGCCGTCGACGCCGCGGCCAAGGCAGAGCGCGAACGGGCGGATCTGGTCGCGGCCGACCTGGAGCAACAAGCCACCAAGGCGTTCAAGCTGAACCAAGCCGCACAGATCGCCAACGCTACGATCGAAGCCGCTCGAGCCGCTATTGCGCTGCTACCAAGTTTTGCCTACCTCGGACCCGGCGCACCGGCCGCGGCGACCGCGTTGGCCGGCGCACAACTGGCCTTGGCCATCGGAGCGATCACGTCACAAGAGCCGCCCACCTTTGCGCTCGGTGGGATGGTGTCGGAACGCTCGACCGGCGGTGCCGACCACACGCCGATCCTGGCGTCACCGTCCGAGGGGATCGTGTCGCCGCGGGGCATGATGGCGCTCGGCCGCGAGGGCTTGGACGCGTTGAACCAAGGCACGACACCGGGCACTAGCGTCTCGATCATGCTGGACCGCCAGATCATCGCGTCGGCGGTGGTGGACTCGATCAGCCGCGACGGACGGGCGGCGAATGCGGTTAGGGTACAATCGGGCGCAAGGACGGGCCAAACGCTCGTCTACGGTCGAGGTTAGCCAATGGGCACACGTCAAAAGCTATACGATGGCCTCCTGGTGCTCGACGAGGGCTTGGCCGACTTTGCGAACCTGACCGCCAACACCGGAACCGCGCTCACGAGCTCGTACCAACAAGCGAACCCGAAGCCGGGGATCCCACGCGCTAACGCGGACGGGGCGAGGACGGCGATCCGTGTGTCCGGCGAGCAAGGCACCGACCTAACGATCCGAAGCAGTCGGGCCGGCGTGCCACAGCTCGAGACGGGCGGCCGTGTCATTGTCCGCGACGAGGCCAGCGGCGGCGACTGGTACGGGTGGAACGATCCCGGCTTGGTGGTCGGCTGGTCGCCGGTGACGTATTCCAACGTGACGACGGTCAACTATCACGCGGCGGCGGTGAACGAGCGTACCGGCGCCGTCGTCACAGTGTTTAGCCGCGGAATCGCCGGCACCAACGACGAGGCCGCAACCTGGTCGCCTGTGACTTGGGAGTGGACTTCTCCGGTGGCCATTGACGAGCGGACTAACCCCGCTGCGGTGTTTTGGGTACCTGGGACCGAGCGCTTTGTGTACGTTTCTAAGACGAGCTATTA
>Ga0222719_10004848_pt1 | contig 11735 bp, 15 predicted proteins | sample C33_34DmetaG_FD_165039 | JGI IMG/M metagenome (GOLD analysis project Ga0222719, IMG submission 165039) | Estuarine water microbial communities from San Francisco Bay, California, United States - C33_34D | ecosystem: Environmental > Aquatic > Marine > Unclassified | place: USA: California...
CAAAACTAAAAATACCCAAGAAGCCTGGTGTTATTGCAGTTTTAGATGGAGACGAAGAATTAGAGGATATCAAGTTGAAAAATGATGCTATACTAGAAAATTTTGTGATAGGAGCAAATGGTGCCGTAGGCAGAATGGATATTCTTGCTAATACTCCAAAAAGTGTGCCAATCGTGTTGAGAAGCATTGCAAAACGAAAAGTTATGAAAAAGTGTCGAGACGACGGACGTGATTATTATTACGTGGATACTGGTTATTTTGGCAACGACAAGCGAAAACATTTTCACAGGGTTACAAAAAATGCAATGCAGTGGTTAGGTGACTTAGATCCAAACTGCGCCGAAGATAGATTTCTGCGCACAAAAACATCAATAAAAGGTCACACAAGCGGAAATGATATATTAATCTGTCCCCCTAGTGAAAAGGCAATGAAGTATTGGAGCATGGATGTTGATACTTGGATCGACGAAACAATCGCAGGAATAAAAGAACACACAGATCGGAAGATTATTATCCGTAAAAAAGGCACTCGAACAGAAAGAACCACCGTGGACACAATGGAAATGGCGATGAGTCGCAATGTTCACTGTATGGTAACATTTAATAGTATTGCTGCCCTCGAAAGTTTAATACATGGCAAACCTGTTTTTGTGCTTGGACCATCGGGCACAAATGCCGCCGAGCCATTAGCAAATACTGATCTTGACAAGATTGATGATCCGTGGATGCCGTCATTTGATCAAGTAAGAAACCTGTGTTGTAATTTAGCATACCATCAATTCACCGTGGCTGAGTTCAGAAATGGCACAGCCTGGGCAATGTTAAATGGCACAGTATGATGTAGCCGTTTACATGGGCACTCTGCCCAAGATTAAAAACCATGATCGCAAGATAAGAATTTTAAACGATTTTGCAGATGGTGCCCGTCGTTGTGGTGCAAAGGTAATTGTAACCACAGACAAGGTGATACAGGATGCCCGACTGGCTGTAATGATAGGTTGGTACGGGCAAAAAATATCAGGGCCACATATTCAATTTCGTAAACAACTGATTGAACACCAGTTACGAATGGGTAGGCATATCATGCCCATCGACGGAAACTGTTTTAAGTTTGCTGATCCTGAGGATCATTGGTTAAGGTATAGCCTCAACAGTGTATACTGGAACGAAGGTAACTACGGTAATCAAAATCCATCAAAAGAACGCTGGCGGTTAATGAGCAAGGACCTTGGTATAGAGTGTCAAGACTACACCAATAATGGTGAATACATATTGTTGTGTTTGCAACGTGACAATGGCTGGCAAGGCAAAGGGTTTGATCAAAAAGTGTGGGTACATCAAACCATACAAACACTGATGCAGTATACCCAAAGGCCAATACGGTTACGGTGTCACCCTGGTAGTATAAGTGATACACAAGATTATCTACAGTATCCACGAGTAAGCGTAAACGATTGTAGGATTACCACTATTGCACAGGATGTAAAGCATGCGTGGGCTGGTGTATTCTACAATAGTAGTAGCAGTGTAGCCTGTGCCATTGCTGGTGTGCCGGTGTTTGCCAGTGAACCTAGTGCTGTAACTTGGGACATTGCAAACAAAGACCTGAGTAAAATTGAAACGCCCGAGCGTCCCGAGCGTACACAATGGTTATGGAGTGTAGCAGATGCTCATTGGAGTAGTCGTCAAAGCCGCGAGGGTGATATCTACAGTCACTTTGAACAGTTCCTATCTCCAGCCTAGTACACTTTCATTTTTTATTTTCAACAGTTCTCTAGCACCCCATTCCTGTAGTAGTTCAACAGTTTCCCATTGGCGATCTCCTGCCTTGTCGAACTCTTTGTGAGGTTTTTGTTCAAGCATGATTATGGGTTTGTGTGTTTTGAAAGTTTCTTCAGCACCTTGCACAAGTTCTGTTTCAAAACCTTCCACATCAATTTTTACATAATCTATACGTTCAAATTCAAGACTGTCCAAACGTGCCATTGGTGTAGTACCATAACCTATGCTTTGTGGATCAACGTGACTGTGCCCGGTGTTATGCTCGGTGATTACCATATTGATCATTGTATCTTTATCACCTAGTGCTAGTTTTCTAATTTGTAAATTATCAGCAGGAACATTTAAACGTAAACAGTCTATGAATTCTTGTACAGGTTCAAATGCAATAACAGTTTCAAAGCGTTGACACAAATCTCTACTCCACAATCCAACGTTTGCACCTATGTCAAGTGCAATCTTGCGCTCACGTACAAACATGGTGCTCTTACTGCGTTGATATGCTTGATAAACAGGAGGTTTGCCTTTCTTTGCAAGTTTTGCAAAGTGTTGTACAAAGTGTACATCACCATCAGGGAACCACCACCCGTGTGACCGGTACATTATCTGCCTAGTACGCCACGCCAGTATGGATGATCGGGATGGCTTACAACTTCTTTGGCTTTACTGTGTCCGCGTTGCTTGCGATCGCCTTTTTTATGATCCATGTATCTGCCAAGTTCACTGTTGATAAATGGATGACCAGCAAGTCCTTTTGTGTCTGGTTGTGGGTTTAGGTCATAAAACTGTGCTCCACGATCACGGAACTCTTTTCTTACCACGTCCCAGATAAAACTATCGTGCCATTCTTTGTGATTGAAAATTTCATCACTGTCGTACATGCCTACAAATCTGTCTATGAACTGTTTAGCAAAAGGATCACGCATGTTGTATGCTACCCATCCACATTCACTGTGGTATCGATCACCTCTTCCAAGATAACTTATAGTGTGTGACTGTGGGCACACTGTGGGCAAAAAGTTATCTGCAATGGCTGTGTGGGTATGTGTATCTCCATCTAACCAAATTAACCAATCAGTATCTATGTTGTTTGCAGCATGTCCTGTGGCAAACACCTTGTAACAAAATCGTGTAGCCTGCCAGCGAAATGCTTTTTTCCTGGCAATGTCATCTGTAACACCCGGGTTCGGATTGCCGTGTGCTCGTGGGTTATCTGCATGACGTTTCACAAAACGTTTGCAACCTTTACTGTTAGCAATTAAATCTACAACACGAACGTTTTGCTTGCGAGTAACTGGTGTACAGTTTTCGGTGTACACCACTAGATCCACAGTATCAGGCCATAGTTGTTCAAATGTATCAATCATTCTCTGGCCATATAATTGTAAACCGGCTTGGTTGAAAGTGGTAATTACAGTATATTTCATGTGAGTATTTAGTGATCAATAACATAGCATATTATCCTTTGCAATGCGCTCGTAATAGTGTTCCTGTAGTAGACAGATTTTTGTCAGGTTGTAGACGTGCAGGCATAACGCCAGTGCCCGACAGCATGGACTGCGATGCCGCAGTTATTTGGAGTGTGCTATGGCACGGACGCATGGCAAAAAATCAAGAAGTGTATGAACACTATCGGGCACAAGGCAAGCCAGTGATAGTGATTGATGTTGGTGCATTGCACAGAGAAGTAACCTGGAAAATTGCTATTAACAATATCAACGCTGAAGGCTACTATGGACATAAACACAATCTAGACATGGACCGCCCACGTAAACTTGGATTAGAACTACAACCATTCAAACAAAACCGTGGCGACAAAATAGTGATAGCAACACAGCATGGCAAAAGCCAACAGGTTGCTAACATAGACATGGATGCTTGGGTTGACAGCACCATACGTGAAATATACAAATATACCAACGAGCACCTGTGCATGGTGAGGCATCATCCACGCTGGAAAGTGGACTACGATAATGTTGAAATAGATCATCCCCATAAGATTCCTGGTACCTATGATGAATTCGACATAGATTTCAACGTGCATACAATGGTAAATTACAACAGCGGACCAGGTATACAGGGTGCTATTGCGGGTTGTCCTGTGCTAGTAGACCCTACCAGTTTGGCATACCCTGTGAGCATTAACGTAAAAGACATAAACTCACCGCCGGAAGTTGATAGGGAGGAATGGTTTGTACAAATCTGTCATACAGAATACACACTAGACGAAATTGAAGCAGGACTATGGGTAAAAAGGCTAGAAGAAAGGCTTTAGAAGCAAGCAGAAGAGAAAGGCAGTACATTGATTGTGCATGCTTAATCCACGATACATTGTATGATTGGGACTACGTTAACCGTTTGTTTAATGCATTAGTACGGAATCTTACTCCTGCGGTAAAAATGCATGTTTATACAGAAGCAAACCGTCATGTGCCATCCCCTTATGTGCATCATCATCTTGAAGAGTGGCCAGGAATACGTGGACCAAAACAAAGTTGGTGGTACAAAATACAGTTATTCAACAGTCAGCATCATCAGGGTGATATGCTTTACTTTGATTTGGATACTGTTATTACAGGAAACATTGATTGGATATGGCGCAATGATCCTGATACATTTCATGCCGCTAGAGATTTTAAACACCTGTTTCGTCCAAGAAGAACCACCATAAACAGCAGTGTGATGTGGTTTAACGTGCCTAAATACAACTATGTTTACCAACAATTCGATCCTGAACATGTAAGGACACACAAGGCACGCTATCACGGTGATCAAGATTACATTGACGCAACGATTCCTGACGATAACAGAAAATTTTTAGACTTCACAAAGATAAAGAGTTATAAATGGGAAGTTGCTGAGGGCGGTTTTGATTTTAGCAAACGTAAACCAAAACAACCTGGCACGCCTACGATATTAGATGATATCAGTGTGTTGGTGTTCCACGGCAATCCTAAACCAGCAAAAGTTTCTGACCCTGTAGTACACGAGCATTGGCGATAACAATGATTAAATCAAACACTCCGTGGGTTGCACAAGATTTAAACGTAAAAGAAAATTGTAAATTATTGCTATGGCAGTTTCATAACCATGACGTTGACATGCAAACTTTTACAAACAGTGATGATTTTGTTAGCGCAGATTTGATCTTTTTATTATATCTCGAAGGCACGATGGATGTTTACAAACATTATCTTGATGATAAACGTGTTCATGTATGGGACAGTTTAGTTAATCCTTACCACGTAAACTTTCATTCTCATTTTTGGCATTGGTGGCAAACCAATGAAGTAGATAATCACATGAAACTGTCAGCAAAAATAATAAACCCTCTTGAACAAACGCCAAATTATATATTTGATTGTATCAGTGGTGCAAAGAGGGTGCATCGAGACATATTTTTTAGTAAAATAAAAAAGCAAAAATTTAAAAACTTAATCAGTTATGGAAGTTGGATTGCTGGCTTAGACCAAACCGAAAGCGGGGGCATTGAAAAAGGCTGTCAGAATACTAATCTCAGTGGAACTGATATTGTGTATGATACACAAAATGTTTCATTGGCAAACATATCAAAATTTTTACCTTACAAGATTTATAATCAAACTTGGTTTAGCATTGTTGTAGAAACCGATTTTGATCGCTCATTTTTCACTGAAAAAACTGCAAAGCCTTTTCTTGCTAAAAAACCTTTTCTACTATTAAGCGCACCTGGGGCATTAAGAGATTTACAAAGTCTTGGATTTAAAACTTTTGCTGATGTCTGGGACGAAAGTTACGATTTGGAGATCGACCTTGAACGCCGAATTGATTTGATCATTGAGCAATATAATATTATCAATTGCTCAGATCCAGTAAAAATTTACAAAGATTGTTTACCTATTGTGGAACACAACCAACAACTTTTCAAAAACCTGGATTGGAGTCACAAAATGCAAGCCGACATGCAGAATATATTGGCTTCTTGGTAAATAGTATTACAAAACAAAGGAATTTATCTAATGGCAGATAGAACAGTAAAAATGTATGGAAAGGCATATGGAGCAAATCCTGTTGCTGTTACTGTAAATTTCAATGACGTTGAAGTTTTTAATGCTACAGTGACATCAGTCAACGAAGACGTTGATCAGCGAGTAGATTGGGCCGATCTCATTGAGTTGTGTGGTTTTACAATCGATACCAGCGTATCAGGCAACGTTCCAATAAGTATTACTGTATCAGGTGGAGATCTGATCTTCCATACTTTCCATGCCAATTATGCTGGCGCCGAGTTCAATGATGAAATAGGTCCAGGTATAAGTGGGGCTCTACCTCATCCTTGGCCTGTAACATTAGACACAAAGGCACACTTTGCGGATATATCAGGTATTACCTATGACAACACAGATATTAACCGAATCACTGGCGATGGTAAAACCAATATTGTGATCGCTGAAACTGATCTTTCGGAGATGGCCCGTGCTGAGTTAACCGAGATGTACACTTCATCTGATACAGGCGGTGTAAGAAACTTTTGTATCTATGATGGGCAAACAATGACCGCTGATTTGTATGTACAACCTATTAAAACAAACAACAGTGCAGATTACACTTGGGAAAGCATCTACGATTAAGATAAAGTTACCCTAATGCAAGATGAGTTTTTTGCAGAATCATATAACCTAATCTATGTAGAAAGTCAAGGCGATTATATAACCAACATGGATCAAGTGGTTGAGCAGATGCATGCGTCAGATTCAACTAAACCTATTCTCTTACATTTTATGGCAGAATCTCCCAGTATCATTGAATCTGGGTTAGATCAACATGTAAAAAATTTTAAATTTCAAACCAAAGACGATCAACAAATATACATCCACACACCAAATCTCGTCGAAAAAGTAGATTATGAAAATCTATCCAAATGCCCGGTGAGTCATCATCTGATAAACTGTAGAAGATATTGGGTAGACGAAGTGGTGCATCCAAGTCTTGAAGTTTCATATTTGAATATCTTGCGCACCCAATATTCATCTGCCTGGCGATTTGGTCATTTTATAGGTAGAGCAACCACACCAAGGATGAAATTTTTCTACGACTTAAACAAGTACAAAATTGGGCATTTATGTTTTCAAAGCAAATTGTTAGATCAAACAGCAGGGGACAAGCGACCCCCTGGTTACTGGGCGGAAGATACACATATTTGGGACCGATGTAGTTTGTGGTTCGACACCCTCGATGAACAAGAAAGTTTTATAGATTGGTACAACAATCACAACCTACCCAGTTTTGATAATCTCGGTACAAAAGACATCAATGATCCTGATAAAACTGGAAGATTAAATATTGTACGTGACGGTTGGAAATATCATATTGACATTGTGTTTGAGACTTTTACAGTGGGTGATGTGTTCTGTCCTACAGAGAAAATTATAAGAAGTTTAATAGCAGAAAAACCATTTCTTGTGTATGCTGCTCCAAATTTTTTAAAACAACTGAAAGAATTAGGATTCAGAACATTTGGTACACTGTGGGATGAAAGTTACGATGCGCATAAACTTCGTTCGCGTTACGATCAAATTTTGACGCAAGTCAAACACCTGGCCACAATGCCACAAGCAGAATTTGAAACATTGATGTTACAAACCCGAGAAATAACTGCACACAACAAGCAAGTGTTAAAGCAGATAAACATTGACATACATGGATCTGAGGAGAATTGGATTAATTCTCCTGACAACACTTATTCATAGTATCAACCAAAACACAGAAAAAGGTTGACCTTTACCTGCACTTGTCATATTATAATAGTATAAACAAAAACGGAGCAGGATATGAAAAACGAAATCCAAAACTTGGTTAACGCTATTGTAGACGATTATCGTATGTGGACTCTACGCACAGAGTATGGTCAAAAAGATTACGACCGTGCAATGGAACGTGTAAAAGATTTTGCTGATGGTATTGTTGTTAAGGAAGGTCCTAAGTACACAAAAATCTACAAGGACAACGGTGGTTGCATCTGGGGTTTTGTTGTTGCAGTGGACACAGACAAGAACTTCCGTAAAGGCGACATCCTGAAGCCAGCAGGTTATGCGGCTCCTGCTCGCAATGCGGCACGTGGCAACATCTTAGACAACGATTTTGATATTAACTGGACAGGTCCTAAGTACCTGTAAGATTTACGTGGACGTGGCTGATCGGTAAGGCGACAGACTGCAAATCTGTTCTAGGTAGGTTCGATTCCTATCGTCCACTCCATCATTCTCTTAAATAGTCTTTTTAGGAGATAGAATGCAAAAATTAATAGGTCAATGGAACGAACTGATTCCGCCCCATGTGCAAAAACTTTATCAGCAATATCAAACTGATCCACGCATGGGTACACGCCCTGTATTAATTGTAGTTGATGTATACAACGCCGCATATGATGGGGGCAATGTACCGCCAGAAGATATCTGTGAAGAACATCACAGTGGATGTGGCATATACGCATATCAGGCAATTAAACCAACGCAAGAATTAGTAGAACTCTGCAGGAGCAAAAATATTCCAATAGTGTGGCTGACCAAAGACTGGAAACGTTACAGCACAGGTGTTGTTAGTTCTCGACGAATTTTCCTGGAAGAAACAGACGAAGAATTAGAAAGAAAGTACAGTATTTTCCCAGAATTTGATGTGCGGCCAGAAGATAAAATTGTTCGTAAAAACAAAAGCAGTGGATTTTTCCAAACCGAACTTGCTGATTATCTCAATGATTTAGGTTGTGATACAACTATTATTGCGGGCATAAGCACCAGTGGTTGTGTTAGAGCAACAACTGTTGATAGTTGGAATCATGGTTACAATCCTATACTGGTAGAAGAAACTTGCTTTGAAGCAAACCAAATTAGTCGTGCAATCAATCTTTGGGATATTCATCATAAGTATGGACCAGTGGTTAGTTTGGAAACAATAAAAACTTTGCTCTAAGGTTGACTTATCTTAATTGTTGTGTATAATGATACACATGCCGGATTGGTGTAATGGAAAGCAGGGTCGGTGAAGATGGAGTGTCACACTAGTCTCCAAAACTAGGGCTGTAAGAAGCCAGGGGGTTCGAATCCCTCACCCTGTGCCATATTCCCTCAATCGCCCGGCTAGCTACCGGGCATTTTTTTAAGCATTGTCTTGGTTGCATAACTACAACATTATGATACAAATACCTGATCAGACTAATTTTAAATGTGTTCACGAACTTGAATGCAACACGCTTGATAAAATTAGGGAAGAAGTTATGAATTGGCTAGCAGAGCATACTGATTTTCTTGAACAGGTGCAAGACAATGGTTTCTGGAAAACAATCGAATACAAATCCATGGCAAGAGCATGTCCTAGTTTGCTACAATATCTTTACAGCATTAAGACTCCGATTAGAGAAATAAGTGTTGGACTATTCACCGAAGGCATGACTGATGGCGTCACGTTACATCATGATTCGCCACCACTAAATTTTAAGATTAATTTCCCTATCTATAATACACAAGATGTCTGGACTGAGTGGTATGATATTCCACAGCACCATTATGATGAGATAAAGTTTGAAGACATACATGATACCGTTGATGATTTGTATCCGTGTTTGTTAAAATACAACATGCATGAATGCCCTATTGTATTCAACAGTTTTATTCCTCACAGAGTAATAGCAGGGCCTTCTGCTGTGTATCCAAGAATAATGCTTGCAACCATGCCAATAAACGACCCTATAAACTTAATGCTTAAAAAAGGTTGACCTTTTTGTCTAGTTCGGCTATACTAATAGTATAGAAAGTTAGGAGAGCTAGATATGAAACTTTCAACCGCAATCAAAGTCCTCGAGAAAGATGCAGAATTCATGGGCATCACGTTCGAACAAATTTTAGTGTTTATCACACGCAACCCATACGCTGTTCCACAGCGTGTTATCGAAGCATACAGTGTATATCAAAAGGAGACTGTGTAATGGAAGCAGAATTCGACGTAGGTCGCGAAGTGGAGTTGTACAACGAGTATGAGCGGAGCGAAAGCTTCGATGCATACATTGATGAACTTGCCATGAAGCATTGTGGCGACGTTTACATTTTTGTGAGGAAGTAATGTTTCATCGATACGCTGTGTATTACGACGGACGCTACGTTGGTACTGTAACTGCACTTAGCCATGGGTCGGCTGTAGACAAAGGCTGTCAACTGGTAGGAACCAGTGCTAGTGCATACAGTGGCAAAGCACGTCGGTTAGTTACTGTGGAGAGAATATGATTCGTATCTTGCGTGAAACAACAGGCACGGTAGGTGATTTTACCTACCAACCTCACATTTATTATGTGAATGGTGCTGACAAACTTGTTTGGTTCCAGGTAGGAGATTACAGCAGAGGACTGGACAAGTATGCAGTGCCTAAGAAGTTTTTCCGGTCAGGTCGCAAGTTTGAAAAGATTGGCGAGATTGAAGAAGAAGTTCCAGCAACGGTAGTGGAGGTTGCTGGTAGCAACGGCAACACATACCAGGTGGACACAGATGAGCAAACATGTACCTGCCCAGGATACAAGTTCCGTGGGCAATGCAAACACATCGCACAAGCCATTGGGGCTTGATAACATCAGCAGGGTAAAACATACCTGGGTGTTTTTTGATGACAAGTTTAGCATGATTGCGCATGTTGGAAGTAATGGATTTAGCATCCTTCCTGATTGGTTGGATAGGGTAGAAGACTACCTTGAATACAAGGTGGTTAATAAACATGGTAAGGAAATCAAGACATGAAGTTTATTCTTATTGCGGCCGCACTCAATTTGCAGGTCACATATCCTTCAGAAACAGAGTGTAACAAGGCTGTAGAGATGCTGAAAAGTCAAGAAGTTGTTGCAATTTGTATTCCTAAAGGTGAAACTCGTAGTGAAGAAATGTTTAGAGAGTTCTTAGAAATGATTGAAGCACTACAAAAGAAGGAAACAAATGCATGATACCATTTAACCTTGAAGAAAACATGCTACACACATGGTTCTTTGACTTAGACGGTACGATATTCAAGTGGAACGGCCTGTTTGACGATGGCTACGATACACTGCTACCAGGAGTCAAAGAACTGTGGGCAAGTATTCCATTGGATGATTGTATTATCATCACCACAGCCCGTAAAAGTTGTTGGAAGGAAGCAACAATTACAGGCCTTATCAACAATGGATTGTGGTACAATCAACTGGTGTTTGATTGCAATCACGGACAACGTATTCTTGTTAATGATCGCAAGCCTGAACACGGAAACATTGACACAGCATTTGCTTGGAATGTTGAGAGAGATGCTGGGTATCTTTAAAAAAAGGTTGACCAAAACCCAAACCTGCGTTACACTATATGTATAGTTAGAAATTGACACATAGGAGCTAGATGATGTCAAAAACAGTAGAGAAAAAGGTTGAAACAGATGAGCAGGTCATGGAGCGTATTGCTACACGGTTTGACATCTTACACGATATGACCAAAGCCGCTATTAAAAGTGATGTGCGGGCAATGATCGTGACAGGGCCTCCAGGCGTAGGCAAGAGCTACGGTGTTGAGGCAGAGCTTGAGAAGGCTAGCATGTTTGATCGCATCAGCGGCAACCATCTCAAGTATGAAGTAGTTAAAGGTGCAATGACACCAGTGGGGTTATATGCAACATTGTATAAACACAGTGACAAAAATCATGTACTCGTGTTTGATGATTGCGACAGTGTGCTTATGGATGATCTATCACTTAACATCCTAAAGGCGGCACTGGATTCAGGCAAGAAGCGCACCATCCATTGGAATGCAGATTCAAGCAAACTGCGTAGCGAAGGTATTCCTAGTAAGTTTGATTTCCATGGTAGTGTTATTTTTATTACAAACATTAAGTTTGAGAATGTTCGTAGTAAGAAACTTAAAGATCATTTAGAAGCATTGCAAAGTCGTTGCCACTACATTGATCTTACGCTGGAT
>Ga0222719_10004851_pt1 | contig 11730 bp, 33 predicted proteins | sample C33_34DmetaG_FD_165039 | JGI IMG/M metagenome (GOLD analysis project Ga0222719, IMG submission 165039) | Estuarine water microbial communities from San Francisco Bay, California, United States - C33_34D | ecosystem: Environmental > Aquatic > Marine > Unclassified | place: USA: California...
ATAAAAAATCACTATCAAAAAGTGAGAAAAGAGACCACAAAAAATATAATCGACAAGGCCGTTGACAAACATCCTGTAATATCCTATATTTAAATTATAAATAACGAAAGGATAAATATGGCATATAAATTAGACTATTATACGTGGACAAAGCAAATGATTGCTAAATCTACTCATCCAAAAAAGTTAAAAAAACTTTTTATAAAAAGATATGGTACTAGAAATGTACCTTTACTTAGAAATGTTCTTGAACAATTTCAAGTTATAGGAAAGGAGCTAGTATGATCTGGAATAAAAAAGAAAAAATAATAAATAACTTATACGAGTCTGAATTGTTTGAACCGTCTATTGCTAGAACGGCTCATAAAGCAGCGGTACTTGTAGAAAGAATCGTTGAATCAAAAGAACCAAGGAAGGAGTTAGACAAATGGCTAAACGAACAAAACTGTCTGTAAAAGATAAAAAATGGTATGATCTTCAAGGAGATATACAAGATCGAATTGATGATGATTGTTATAAGATCTCAAAAATATTTGATGGCCGTGACGCGAACGGAACTTTTCTTACATACTTTCTAATGTTTTGGAGTCGGGTTTTAAAATTTGAAGAGTCTCAAGATTCTGAGTATAAATACGCAAAACTTGAACTTATATCTTCTATTAAAAATATGATGGATGGAGATCTGCCTGATAAAATGGAGAACCAAGATACAAGGACGTTGAACTAATGATGAAAGAGAAAGAAATAAAAATAAAAGTAAAAGGTATCACTGCTAAACAGTGGTCTAATCTTTTACTTGAATTAAATATCGTTAAGAAAGCTTGGAAACCCTATGGAGTTGATTTAAGTATCAAGGCCCATGGACTAAACAATATTATCAAATGGGGAACCAGACGTTATGTCGACGTTAGATCTAATAGAAAAAGCCGCTAATCTTTGGAACCAAACTAAGGATCCAAAATATAAAGAACAATGGTACAAACGTATAGAGGAATGGAATGAACGAAATCGTACATTACTTAGTCCTGTTTATCATCCAAGCGGACAGCGTTGTTATAAAAGAAGTGATCGTTTTAACGGAACCTATTACGCTTCTCGATTGTTTGAACATGGCCCAGAAGATTAGAGAATCGGTTGCTTATTATAATTCTGAATTAAACCTTTGGATCATGAACAATGGATCAGGGACATTATTTGGACACACTTGTATACAAGACCCTACTAAAATGTAAACGCACCTACCCCTAACTTATAAAGAGGGGAAAATATAAGGGTAGGTATGGTGAGAAGATAGAACCCCCTATATCAAAATTTTGCCACAATGTCAACTTGTTTCAATTTCTTTGCAAGTAAACCTAGTATACACTAGTTCTTTTGTTAAGACTTCTGGATCAAATACTTCTAAAAGTTTGTATGAATATTCATAGCCATGAAGAGCGCAATCTCTATAATTGTCAAAATATATTGTTGCCTCATCTACAACTTTACACTGTTGATAACTCATACTGCATATCGCAAGAGTGAAAATAAAAACTTTTATCATTGACAATCCCTTAAAATTATCTATATTGTTTTTTCATTATGAAAGGAAACGAACATGACAGACATGACTAAATATCGAAACGTCTCACTAACCAAACAAACATACTCTACTTTAGAGAAGTTGTCGAAGGTTATATTACCCGACGTAAAGCTTTCTGTAGCTAAAACTATTGAAGCGGTGGTAAACGAAAAAGTAAAGAAAATGAATGGAAAGATGAATGGAAAATAAGATAATTTGTAAAAACTGCAGGGGCAATGGATATATAAGAATTGATGATGAAACAAATGAAGTAAGACAATGTTGGATCTGTGAATCTGAAGGCGAGATTTATCTAGAACCTAAAAAGAAAGACGAGGATTTAATTTATGATACATGAAAATGAAGCCGCTTATATTGCGGGATTGTTTGATGGCGAAGGATCAATTCATTTTAAACGAAATCCAGAAAAGAAAAGATCAGGAACCTATGATTGTATGCGTATCAGTATGGAAATATCTATGACCGATGAGAGTGTTTTGTTATGGCTTCATAGTGTTTTAGGTGTTGGAACCGTAACTAAAAAACCTAGAAAAGGTAAACGAGTTGATGGTTCAAACTACTTAATGCAATACCGATGGCGTTGTACCTTTAGAGATGCGTATTATGTGTGTTTATTAATTTGGCCCTTTGCTCACGTTAAGTTGGATAAAATAACTAAAATTATTGAACATTATTCAAAGACAGAATGGGCCACAACCAACAACAATAACATTGTATCTTTAGATAAATATAAACAATGGAGACAAACAAATGCTAGATAAATTTGTATATGAAACCTTACATTTTATTATGAAATGGTCTGGAAGATTAAACTCATGGGCTTGGGGTAAACATGCTGACATTTTAGAGAAGAGAAGACAAAAAGAAAATGAAGAGTATGTAAAAGAACTCAAGAAAAAATTATGAATACCTATACAGAGATATTTGGTTTGTTAATTATAACAATATTTATATTTAAATTAATATGATGGATGATAAAGATATTCAAGAATACCACAACATAGGACGTAAGATTCCTTTTAAAGAAAAGTTTCAATATATTTCTGGTAAACAAATCACTGATGAACAAACAGGAAAACGTGTCTATGAAGTAGATAAATATAGACTTCCTTCAGTCACTACGATATTAGGGGCCACCAAAAATCAAGATTTTTTAACGAAGTGGAAGGCCAAAGTTGGAGAAAAACGAGCAGAAGAGATCAAGAATCTATCTAGTAAGCGGGGTACCAGTATGCACAAGTTTCTCGAATGCTATGTGGAAGGAATTGGTTACGACGATCTTACGGGGCTTGGACAAGAGGCGAAAGCCATGGCCCAAAAAGTTATTGAAGTGGGCCTTGCGCCAGTGGAAGAGTGGTACGGATCGGAAGTCACGTTGTATTATCCTGGGCTTTACGCTGGGAGTACTGACCTCGTCTGTAGTCATAATGGAATGGATACGATAATAGACTTTAAACAGTCTAATAGACCTAAGAAAATAGAATGGATTGAGGATTATTACTTACAAATTGCGGCTTATTGCATGGCTCATGATTATGTATATGGATCCAAGATTCAACAAGGTATCATAATGGTATGTACACCTGACTTATATTTCCAAGAGTTTAAGTTCATGGATCATGAATTAAGGCAATGGAAGCATAAATTCTTAAAACGACTGGATATGTACCATGAACTGATAAATGACGAAAAGGAGCAGGCTCAGGTGCCTTTAAAGGGTCTTTTTGAAGAGGATATATCTAATAAAGATTAGTTGATCACGAGGTGTGGAATACAAAGCATGGAACAAGGAACATGAACCATGGCTATATTGTAGCTGTAATGTGGCAAGAATAAGGCACAGACATCATATAAGAGATGTCACAGATAAATGTGATGCATTAAAAAAAAACATGAAAAATTTTTGTCTTTTTGTCATTTTGAGCTATAAGTGTTGGTATACAACAATAATACGTGACAAAATTAGTGACAGAAACTGTTTTAGTGACATAAATTTATGTCAGGTTACAGTGAAATTAGTACAGTGGTGCCTACCAGGAGACATTTTTGGAAAAATCAATAGGTGATTTATCTGGTATATCTCTTATAGGGGTGATATAGAGGCCTATGCCCAAGAAAAGAAGAAAAAGCATTGCCTCAACTGGAACTCCCGATATACCTTTTCCGAAAGTCCGAGTGGAGTGGATTGATTGTGTGAGCGATTCGGGCTGGGCTACTGATAAAGAGTTCGATAATATGAAATTAGCCAAACCTATTAATGAAGGTTGGTTGTATTCTAAGGATAAAGAATCTATAAAGTTATTTGCATCTTATGACAAAGATGAAGATGGTATTACTTTTGGAGATCGGACGATGATTCCTCGTCAATGGGTGAAGAAGATTCAGAAGATATAACATCAGACTCGCCTTCAATAGTTTTTGCATCTAATAATGGTGCATAATCTTCTAATATTTGTTTCATTTTCAATTCTAATTCTTGTTCAGACATATCTTCAAGCTTACCTGTCTTAATAATTTTTCTATCTATGTATAATCCTGCGGCTTTACCCCTGTTTGTTTCTGCATTTACTGCTGATGAGAAAGAGTTTTTCTTTAATGCCAATTCTTTGATACGAGCTAATTCTGCTACGTGATCTTCATATGTTACCAAGTATTTCTGTAATTTTTCTTCTCTTAGTTTGCCAATGTAGTCGACTACTAGCGGATGAATTCTAGGATTGGTTAGTTCATATCCTTCTTGACGTGATCTGTTAGGACTAAAACCCGCTAATTTTGCGGCCTCTGTTTTTGTTACTGCGTTACCATCTTTGTCACCAAAGACAAGTATCTCAGCAAACTTCCTTTGCATTTCTGTAAGTCTTTTTGGTACACCCATAATTTTTTTAGGGTAGCCACGAATGGCCACCCCTTCAAAGAGTTTTAATGTTTATAAAACATTGACAATTTAGGACAATTATCCTATAAAGTCAATAATGAAAGATTTAGAAAAACTAGAAAAAGAAATCGCTAGTCTGAAAGAAACTCTAGATGGCTACAAAAAACTGACTGAAGTCCAAAGAAAAGAAATCTTTGATTTAAAGAAATATGTTTCTGAAGACATAAAAAATAAAAATTTGTTGCAAGGCTATAGAAAAGTGATAGAGGATATTTCAAGTAAGTTGAGATAGAAGATTCATGAGAGTACAAGACTTGCAATTGTATCTTAATAACTTTACAGAAGGCTCCGACGCAGTAAAAAACGCGGTCATCTATGTAGAGATAAGAGGCAAACTTCATGCAATAAGAAGGATGGAAGTACACGAAAATTCCACTCCGATTATTGGTCAGCCAGGTCATAGTGCGCATCGGTTAGTATTGAAAACTGAGAAACCTTCGAGTCTTATCTTACCAGATAAACTTCAGAAGGATTATTAATGAACCTGTGGCACCAGAAACAAAACTTTATAAGCGAGTTAAAAACAGTTCTAAAACTATTAGTTGGATTCGAATTGAAAATTACAGTCTACTTGGGACTCCTGATTTATTGGGGTATAATGATAACAGCTACTTTTTCACAGTAGAATTAAAAGTTGCAAAGGGTAATAAGGTTCGCCTGTCCCCGCACCAAATAGCATTTCACGTCAAGCATCCTAAAAATACTTTTATTCTTGTAGAGCATAAAGATAAACATTTATTATTTGAAGGACGTCACGCGCTTGCGCTTGCCGATTCTGGTTTGTCATCTTCGCTTGAGCCTCTCGCTTGTTCATTATCCGATTGTATTTCTTTATTGTCTTCGCTTGGCGCTTGAGACTTCTTATCTTGTTTTTTAAGTTCAGCGTAATAGCTTGGATGTCTGAAAGTATGTGTCACTTTATTTCAAATTCAAATGGTTTAACTTCATCACCATTATCATATTTTTCAGCAAAGTTCGAACATTTTTCTAGATTAGATATTTTATCGTCACTATAAATAATCTCTTCATAATCATTATCGGGATCAGATACTGATATATAAAAAAATTCATGAAACATTTTATTGCTATCAACTTCATTACACCATCCAACTGATACAAGCTTGTCTGGAAACTTCTCTTGTATTGCGCATGAGATTGGACAACATTCTTTTGCATTTACACCTTTACTGAATAGCTTGGGCGCCATGTCTATATGTTTTTGTTTAACTTCTATTTTCATGTTCTACCTTATTGATTAAGTTTAAATGTTATTGGTTTTGGTGGTACCGCGTTATCTTGAAAATCTAAATTGTCAAATGCGTAAATAAAATTTACAACTTTTTGATTATCTTTTTTATCTACAAAATAAGGCTGATCATTAACTGTAATAAAAACTTTCCATTTTTTAATAGAAGTACTCACCGCGTAGGTATTGAAATACCTACTTAATGCTTGAGACACAGCACAACCCTCGCTATCACAAGGGTTTCCGTTTTTAATATCCTCTTCCGTTATTTCTATTTTCATCTGTTCCCTCATCTATTATTTCATCATCAAAACAATGCACCTCTTTATAATCTGCACCGCCGTCATTATGAATTTCTGTTGCCTCTTCTAATGAATTGGCTTTAATTACACATTCTTCTCTTACATATTTTTTAACTTCTTGCCAAAATATATATTCTTTCATTTTTACCTCTTATGGTTTTTTGTATTCGTTAACACTTAATGCTAAGTCTTGAATCTGTTCCCAGATATCCTCAGCAGGCCAATGTTCCAAAGGCTCCCACGCGTTTGCCTCTAAAAAATTATCTAGCTTGGTATCTGACCACACATCAAAATTTTCTGGTAAGTGTGTACAAAGATAATGACCAGATGCCCATATAAAATCGTCTTTTAAATCTTTTTGTATCTTTTTGCTCATTAGTATATTACCCCCAAATCTTTTAAGGTTTTTGTTTGCTCGTTATTTATTTCTGTTTCAGAATAAACTGAAATAGAACGTTCCATGTGATCGTCCCAAAATGTATTATCACTTAAACAATTGCTATCTTTTTTATTAATACCCCAAAATTCTTTGCAGTACCCCCATTCACTTTTTTTCTTATTAAAAAGTTTATAATCAATATGTTGGTATTCACCAACAGTACACTCAAACGCTACTAGTATATTTTTCATTTGTCCCCCTGTTTATCTAATGCTTGTTTAATTGTATCTTCTATTTGCCAATATAAATCGCTACCCTTCTCCGTGTTCTTTGTGCCACCTATATTATCTTTATCATCAATTACAAATTCGCTGACAATATCATCACTTAAATTGTCCATAAATTTAAAATATAAATCATCAGCTAATTGACAAGCCATATCAAAGTTTTTGTCTTTCATTTATTCCCCTTCCTTATATTCTTTAAAAAGTTTTTTTGTAAAATTTTCTAAACTCTTTAAATATCTTTTATCTTCTTGAGTTAAAAACATAATTTGTTTGTCTTCTATTCTTATGGCTTTAATTATTTCTTTCTCTATTCTGTCTATTGTCATTTATTCCTCGCTTGTTATTTTAACATAAATTTGTCATAAATTTTTTGGCCTATTTTCCGCTTGCCGATTGCAACACATAAAGAGACCATATAGCCGACCTCATAATATATATCTCTAGTGTCCATTTGTTCTATATCTCTCGTTAAATCCCAATACACGTTTGCGATTAATTGCTTTATGTTTTTAAGTTCCATTGGTTTACGATCTTCTAGTATTTTCATTTTCTCGCACTCCCTTCTATTAGACCTTTCTTATATATTTCTTTTTCTTTATCGTTGTACATAGAGATATCATGTAAAAAAATATCCATGTATTCATCATCTTTAGCTATATTTGTGGTAAAAAAAATATTTTGATCATGTGTTTCAATAAAACTTAAATAATCTTGCATATCAACAAAATCCTCGCCTAACCAATCCCACTTGTTATCATTAACTAATTTAAACATTTCATCAAAACTCATTTTAGATAATTCGTCCCATTCATTAGGTCTCAAGATTTCAAGATTGTCGATATTGAAACATTGATAAAACTTATTGTTCTTATAAAGTTCATCATCTAAATCATTAAGTTTCCACCTTAATCTTTTTTCATTACTCGTATAAAAAGTTTGATTTTGATAGGTTGGGGCATCTGGGTTTTCATCTGCCAATATATCTATGAAATCAATCACTAAGTTTTTATCTATTTTCATTTTGTCCTCGCTTGTGCGCTTGTTGGTTTAGCTTGTATCTTAATCCCAACAGACGCTTGCGCTTGCGCCTGTTGGTTCCTGTTCTTTAGCAACGCGGGATTACAGTATCGCCCATTTATATAAAAGCCGTACTTCATCGATTAAGCACCTTATACAAATTCATTAATTTTCTATACATCTTGAACAAACCCTCTAAAATCTTTTTTAGCCTTACCCTTAGCCCGTAAACCAACAATAACTTTTTTGGGGTCTAAGTGCCTCAAGTCGTGTTTGTCCCCGTCAATAACTTTACGGCCAAACCATGTTTTTGGTAGTTTTTTTCTAAAAACCGTTGCAACGTTGTAATTAGTTTTTAAAACTTTTTTAACGTCTTCTAGATTATTTTCCGCTTGTGAATAAGTTAAGTTATAATTTTTTGGTATTTTATTCTTTTTATTTAATCTATTTGTGACCTTTGTATAATCTATGAATTGTACATCGGGATTATTTTCCATTAAGTTTTTACCATTTTCCAATCTATAACGCTCGAATGGTAAATCGGCGGTGCCGTTTAATCTAACGGTGTATTTTAATTTTTTTCTTTTTGCCCGCGCATAACTTAGTTTAATTTCATAATCTAAATGATTTAGAAATTTTTGCCTGTCCGCTAAAAAATAATATTTTTTGTTTAATCTTGATTTTTGTACGGTTGTCATTTGTCCCCGCCCGCTAGTGTTTAAACATAAGTCAATACAAACGGGGCTAGCGTTAGCGCATATATTAACGCCCCCAATATTAGACGGGGCTAAGTGTAAAATTTCACTTAAATATTTAAACTTACCCGATTTTTGCATTTTATAGGTTGAAGACCCCAAAAGCTTTTTTTGTGGTTTATATTTATATTTCATAATTATTTGTCCTTGTTAGTTATTGCTTTCATTTTGTTATTGTGTCCCCGCTAACTCATAATTAACGGGGGTTAGGACAATAACATTTTTATATATAATGGCTTGACTTCTATTTGTCAATAGGATAATGAGGGATAAATAATAAATAAACAATAACAAAAGGATAATATAAAATGAAAAAAGAAGACACATACAAACAAGTTATTTTCTCGGATAAAAAAATAAAGATGTATGAGAAGATAATTAAAGAAGAGACGGCCGAAAAAAAGAGACAATTGAATAGGGCGCTTGATAATAAAGTTGATGAAGTTTTTGACAAAAAATATCAGCTATTTTTAAAAGAGACTAAAATAAAAAAAGATTTAGAGGAATTAAAAAAAGCGGGTATTGAATTAAAAAATTTTCAACGGTCTATTGAAAATAAATTACAAGCTTTACAAGATAACGTTAAATCTAAGGCCAAAAAAGTCGAGGCCATTTGCGAACGTCAATCTCAAGTTAACGGTTGGGATGTTTATTGGGGTAGTTATGATAACGACTTCGATACTTTCAACGGAAAATTAGAGAAAATTTGCCGTGAAGAGTTAACAAAACAATTTAGAAAATCAACAAAAGAGGGTCAAGAATTAGACACAATTGACGGTCAAGTTAAAAATCTATTATTGACTTTATCTTATCCGAATTTAACGGCTAAGTCGGTTGATCTTAACGAGGCATTGCAAAGCGGGTCTTCTATGCTTTCAATAGCTTTAAACCCTAGTACTTTAAAACAAATAAGTAATTAACACTTGACACAATAGGGGATAATAAACTATTATCCCCTATATACAGAAATAATAAAGGATAATATAAAATGAAAAAAGATAACAATTTTTTAGGTATGTTTGATTTAGACCCCGACAAAAATATTTCTTTTGCTATCCATAATGTTTTAATTGCTTATCATAAGACAAATAAATGGGTTGATAAAAATAGTATATGCGCGGTCAATAATATTACAAAAAAAGAGGCTAACGAAGTTTTAAAGAAAGCAAAAAAATATGCGGTTGAATTAATTCCAATGAATTCAACTAGAAAACAAATATTAGAGGGTCAATAAAATGGATAAAAATTTACAGGAATTATTATATATGACGGGTAAATCATACGCTATGACTAGCGCTGTTTCATCAACTAGGGGCAAGGCTCAATTATTGAAATCTTTATATGCTGAAATACCAGAATTAAATCTTGATGAAGTATCGCGGGTTAAGGTTAAGTTGTGGCTAGATAAACATTTAAAAATAATAGAGGCGGAATAAATGGCCGAATTAAAAGAGGAACATTTTGAAGTAATTGACGGCAACAGACAACGGGCTTATGAAGAGCGTAAAATTATGCGCCGTGACTTAATAAAGTTTATTGAAAAATGCGACAGTTATAAATTAATGAAATTATATGATGAATACAAAAGAATTAAAAAGTAATTCAATTTTATTAAATAAAAAAGACTTTTTGGCTATGGTTGAAAATGACCCCGACTTAAATATAGCCGATTTTAAAAAGATGAAAATTAAAGATTTAAGAGAATTTTTTAAAATTACTCATAAAATAGACGGGCAATATAAAAATTATTGGGGGTATTGTTTCAAGTGTTTAACGCCGTTAAGGGCTGATTATAGACACCATGAAAACTACTGTTTAGATTGTTAAATAACCTTAAAAAATTGTCATACCTTTTTATCAATTAGTATTGATTTATATATTATTTCTGTAAATTTTGGCTTGATTTGACCCCGTTGCGCGAGGGTTATTAACTTGCAAAAGGCCGTGAGCCGTTGTCCTTGTAAAACTTTTTTAAATTCATGTTTCATGGCTCATTGACCATGACCGCTTGCGCGTTGTTTTTGTAAAATTTTCCGCTTGCGCGCTTGTTAGTTGATTTTTTAGCTTGTGCCTTGTGAAATAAAAATAAAAATAAAATCTTATTTTTAAAATGTTTACGGGGTCATAGGTACAGGCATAAACTATGACCCCGTAAACATGAGCCGTGAGCAATGGCGCACGGCTCAAAATTAAAAATTACTCTTCCCCGTTCATTTGGGCATCGAGCAAAGCCCGACGCTCTAAGTGATCGATTTGATCAAATTTATCCATTTTCTCGAGGGTGGTCTCGCGCTCGTCTTCAGCGCTATTTTCAATATCTCGAGCAACATGCTCAACCGCCCACCAGACCAGAAGATTTTTAAAAGTATCCTCACAACTCACATTACGTGCGCCGTTAAAATCACTGATTAAAAATGGAATTGAGAAATTTTGGTCTTCACTCATATCGTAAAGAAGATCCCAAATTTCGTCTTTGTGCTTATCATAAAAGGCGCAAGTTTCCTTGTAATAGGTCAAACCCGCAACCCCACCCGAGCAACCATACTTAGCAATATCGCTAATTAAAAATCGCCCTTCTTTTTGCCCACGTCCTAAAAACGTGGTTATTGTTTCATTTGTCATAGTTATTTGTCCTTTATTATCCTTTACATTTAAATTAAATTAATTTATAAATCAAGTTATATTTTCAAATTATTGAAAATAAATTAAACATGAACAAAGGACAATGAAATATGAGTAAAATTTATTTATCGGATGAAGATAAGATGATGCGAGATCGATCTCTCAAATGGTCGACGCCGTCAGTGATGAAACCAAAATCAAGCGCCATCGATCACGTACTCGCGACCCATTGGGAAACCTACATCATCGAGGCCATAAAGACGGGTATTGAAAGCCCGACGCCGTACGAGGTCATCCCCTATAAAAATGGTCGAGGCATCAAAAAAATTAGATTTATAAAATAGATCTAAAATAATCTAATCAGTATCAAGGCGCCCTTAAACAAGGGCGCCTTTTTTTATGCGCGTGATCCGTGTACCTTGCGCGCTTGAATAGAGGTACCAATTCGACCCCAAAAATTGAGAGTACGAAGTACCGTACCCCCTTATTTAATAAAAAGGGATCCTAATATATGTATATATATGCTTGATTTATATTGTCAGACCCTGTAAAAAAGTTAATCAAACATCTTTAAAGGTGCAAAAAATTTTTTAAAAAATTTTTTC
>Ga0222719_10004855_pt1 | contig 11727 bp, 23 predicted proteins | sample C33_34DmetaG_FD_165039 | JGI IMG/M metagenome (GOLD analysis project Ga0222719, IMG submission 165039) | Estuarine water microbial communities from San Francisco Bay, California, United States - C33_34D | ecosystem: Environmental > Aquatic > Marine > Unclassified | place: USA: California...
ATTAATTCTGTCGTTATATTATTTTTTTCTAGATGCTTATTAACTAATTGTATCGTGTGACGGTATGGCACAAAGACTAATACTTTATGTTCTGTTTCATTAATTACTTCTACTAACTCATTTAGTCTTGGTTTAACATCAAACTCTACAACTTCTTTATTGTCTGTGTACACCGCACCGCCTGATATTTGTAATAACTTATTAAGGTTAGCTGCCGCATTAACTGATGTAACTTGTTCGCCAGCCGCTTCAATTAACATTTGGTCTTTAAGTTCTTTGTAGTATCGTTTAGCTTGGTCTGTTAATGGTATCTCTCTAGTCTGATACATAACATCAGGTAGGTCTAGACATTGGTCTTTTGCAAATCTAATTGCTGGCTGTAGTGCTTTGAATACATGAGTCTTTGCGTCGTTTCTAGGATTCCATTTAAACCTAGATATTTGAAACATAACTCTGTCTCTCCATGCGTTGGTAAACTTAGGAACTCTATGAGGACATACTAATTTAGCTAATCCATATGCATCGATGGGTGATTGAGATGCGGGCGTTCCTGTTAACATCCATAGCCTTGTATCAATAGTTAATATTTTATTTAAAGTTTTCCATCTACTGGTTGATATTGTTTTATAAGCATTAGCTTCATCAACTACAATTAAATCGAATCCGCCTTTTTTAATTTCATCACTAACTATATTTACACCATCATAATTAATAATTACAAATTCATACTCGCCATTTATAATCTTCTTACGTTTATTAGCTACTCCATGACACACTGCTGATGTTCTATGCATACATGTATTAAATATATCTGCTTGCCATGCTGAGTACATAATAGATAAAGGACATATAATAAGTACGCGTTTGACTTCACCTTGATTCATTAAGTAATCAGCCGCCCATAATACAGACGACGTTTTACCTGTACCGGCTTCATTAAAACAAAATGATTTAGGATTTATAGTTAGAAATTCAGCAGTAACTCGTTGGTGGTCAAAAGGTTTATATAAACCAGGCCAATTATAATCTCTAGTGATGGGGGAAGGTAATGGGTTTTTAAATCTAATTAAAGAATTTAGTTTAGTCATCTCATGAAGTCCCCAGTAAACCATAATGTCTACTATGTCTCCACGTCTCTCAACTACTTCGCTTTTTTCTATATTATCTGTTATATGAGATATTAATTTCTCAGGCAGAGTAAGCTTTAAAGCAGTATTGTCAATCAGTTGCATAATTTATATTACCTTTCATATAGCATTAATAATATAAACTAGCTGACAATATATGTCAAGTTATTTTTTGGATTTTTTTCTTTCTCTTTTACTTGTCTCAGAAACAAGCTTACCAGATGAGTTCCGTTTGAATGAACGGTTCTTTGATTTTGACTGTATAGTCACGCCGTGAGAGTTCTTACCACCTTTAGATAAAGCTTTCTTATGTGCTACATCTTTTCCTTCACGCGTATCTGCTTTACCATTACCATTTAAATCCTTACCGTTTTTGTCAAGTTTACGACGTGCACGTTGGCGTTCCATGCGATTCTTGTGTTCGCCACGTTTCTTTTGTTGTTCATATTCTTTTTTATATGGTCTTTTCTTGTTTACGTACGGCATAATCTACTACCTTTTCACACCATTTAATATATTGTTTTACGGATAAAGAATTTCTAAATGAATTTACTGCTCTACAAACTAGTTGTATGTTGTCTTCATTATACCCTTTTTCAGGAATAATTCTATCTATACTTGCGTTTGTCCATACAGTTTTAGAGTCTCCTATAACTTTTATACAGGTCATTTTTACTCCTGATAAAGCACATCTATAGTCTTGTTTTTCTAATAGTGTTTTAAGAAATTCAGGTGTAATATTTTTTCTATCTTCTCTGCTGTTTATAACACCTTTAAAATACCATTCCCAATCACCTTTATTTTTTTCGTTTACCCTTCTTCTATAAGCATATTTTTTACATTGTATTGAACAGTATGTTTTGTTGTGTATTTTTACATCAAATTTTTTATTACATACTTTACAGTTTTTATTCATTTAACTTTTATTAAATTCACAAGTAGTTACAGGACACCATTTACATAGAGGTGTTGGGTTGGCTTGCCATTTATTGTTATCATATGAAGTTTCTAATCGTTTTAAAGGTTGTTCAAATAGTAACCAGGACTTATCCATTTCTCTTCGGTGGTAAGTTTCTTCAACGATAGAATTGTGCATGACAAATAACAATGCTGATTTTATTTTTTGTACATCAGGGAAGTGTGTAAAGACCATAAGGGCCATGAGTCTTAACTGTTTAGGGTCAGGGTATTTATTACTTCCTGTTTTATAATCAACAATGAAAGCATACTCACCATCAACTATAAGTAAGTCAGCTATACCTCGTACCCATCTTCTATCTGAATCAAAATCACAAGGTTGTTTATCAAATGTTAATGCCATCTCATGTTCGCAATACTTCTCGCCTGGGATTTCTATTAGTGCATCAACTAATGGTTTAAATCTTTGATAGTTTTTAGCTAACTCAACTCCGTCTCTTACATAATCTTCTAGTGCCTTGTGTACTTCCTTACCATATATTGTTGCGTCTGTATCTTTGAATACATAATTCTTTGCCACACGAATTTCATAATATTTCTTTGGGCAATTAATATATTCTTTGAGACTAGAAAAAGACCATGTAAAATCTGCCATACTTATCCTCTTGCTTGTTTGTGCCAAGCACTAAATAAATCTAATAAAAACTGTTTACCTTCACCTAATAATTCTCTGCTTCCGTCTGTATGTAATTGTTCAACTTTATTTACATAGCATTCTTCATCATCAGAATTACCTTCTATAATTAATACTATAATATTATCTCTTTTAGCAAGATTTTTTAACATTATTTCTTGTCCCAATGATATTTTTTCACTAGGTTTTTTCCATTCCCCTATAATAAATTTATTATTCTTCTCCATTATCATATCTATGTTAACGGGTAGTTCTCTTGGGTTTGGAAATATACCTTGCATAAAACCGAAGTCTATATGCTTAGCATTTGAATTACGCATGGCAGTCATTATCTGCCTTGACCTCTATACTTTTTAAAGCAAGACTTTTTATTTTTATTCATGGTGCTTGTCTTTGGTTTACGTCCACCTTGTGATGTTCGTTTATGTAAAACCTCATGGGCTTTCTCACTTCTAACTATTTTTGCCATTTTTTAGTTCCGTATCTATTAAAATAATTATCATCAAATCTCATTTCTTTTCCTTTCCTTTTTTATTACCAAAAATTTTGTCATAATTCTCATCAAATTTTTTCTTATCTGTTGGTCTTTGTTTACTACCTTTTCCGCCATCACTCATTACCAAAACACCTCCATTCTATTATTACGTTTAACTAAATGTCCTTGTAGTGTTATTCTATATTCATTAGGTTTATACTCTTTTAATCCTGCTATTCGGTGTAGAGTAGTGCCATCATGCCATAACATTTCATTTTCTTTATACCCAACATGGATAGGCATACTATTTATCATACAATCTATGCCTCCTCCTGACTCAGGTAATAATATAGGAACAGTAAAAGTACTTGTGTTTTCTTCCCCGATACCTAATGTTTTATGAGGATAGTCTTCATGCCAATTACCTGCAATAGTTAATAAACTTTTATCTGACATAAAAATGTGAAAGCCTGGATAACATAAGTCTTTTGGTAAATATATCTTTTCATTTAACTTATCTTCTAATTCATGTAATACACAGTTATATAGTTCTTCAAAGTTATTATACAAAAGTTTGTTTATATTCTTTTGTGCTTTCTTATACTCAGGAGTCTTACCATCTAAGTATGCACTTCTACCTAATGTATAAAAAGGAATATCATCAGAACGAGAAACCCACATGTCTTTTAATTTAAATACATTATCTACAACTTTATCTTTATTGTAGTTTAGTTCGTGCACAGTAAATTTAGCATTCCCCATAGTTCTCTCCGAAGTCTCCTTCACATGCTATCGGTAAGTCTTTACCCCATTCAGGTGGTTTAGACATTTCGTCCATGATAAATTTTAATGCTTTTTCTTTTTCTTCTTCGGGTGCAGTACAAACAACAGCATCATGTACAGTTAACACAGGTTTATACTTCTCATTAATCTTAATCATCTGTTCACCTATGACAATCCTAGCTAATGCCTGTACTATATTCTCAACTACTGAACCACCCCATATTCCTACGGTTCCTCGACGAGATTTATATACGAACCTACCTTTAGGTTCCGATGTATCCCAATGTAATTCAGGATAATAAATATATAGTCCGTTTGGTAGTCGTAACCCTTTTGATGTAACTAACACACACTTATGGTTGCCTAAATAATATGGCTCTCTGTCTCCCCATGATGCTATATCTGCTAATGCTTGGTCACAGTCACGCCACAAATCTATAACCTTATGGTTAACATCTCGATAAACTCTAACCAAGTTTTTACATTCATCATCGGATAGTTTAGCACCTGGCGGAGATGTTTCAAGTGTATGTTGTAGTTTTTGCCACCCTGTTCCATATCCTAATCCTAGTGTACAAGTCTTACCAACAAACCTTTCAGTCTTATTTCTTTTGTCTATCTTCTTACCATAAACAACACTAGCAAAGTTAGAGTATACATCTTCGTGGTTTCTAAACTGTTGAACAACATCTTCTTGTCCCGCTAGCCATACAAGTATCCTAGCCTCAATCTGTGATGAGTCTACGTTCATAATCACATGACCTTTTGGTGGTAAAATTGCGTTCTTCAATGCTTTCTTTTTTACATCACGGCTTGGTAAGTTTTGGAAGTTAACCTTATCTAGTCCCGCCCATCTACCTGTGTGGGCACCATAGTATTTAAGTGGAATAGGTAATAGGCCCTCGTTACGAAATGCAATATCTAAGAATCTCTCTATTCTTGACTCTTCGATTGTAGACTTAGTCCCTAATCTAACTGCACATAGTTCTTGTATGAATGAGTCTTCGTGTTCAGTCAACTCAATAAACCCTACATCATTCTTTGCTAATGCGTAGGTTTCCTTGCCTGTGGTTGGACTAATCTTTAATGGTGGTTCAACTCCTAGTTCTAGTAATAACTCAGCAAACTGTTTATTACTTGCTAATTTCTTTCTAACATCTTCTTCTGTCTCACACTCTAATCTTTTCATAAGACCAGCTAGTAGATTATTCTTTTCTTCTTTTACTTCTTCAAGTCTAGTCACCAACAGTCCATCATCAAGTCTTAGCGTTGGTTCTATAAACATGCGTAGTGTGATGTCTATCAGTTTTAATTCTTCTAGGGGAAAGTCATGCGACAAGGTTATAAATAGTTTGTGTGTTAAGTCTACGTCGTTTCTACAATATGCTCCGTAGTCTCGTAGTTCGTGGTCTGCAAAGTCTTCTAGTCGTTTACCCTTAGCGTCCAGAACCTCTGTACCTTTCTGTCCTAAGTTATATCTTTCAGCGAGAGCCTTGAGAGAACCGCCCGCATTGATACCATGTATAGCACGAGCCATAGACAATGTATCCAAGTATGCGAAGGGAGTTTGGTCGAATATCCACTTTAGAATTGCTCCATCAAACATTGTGTTATGACAAAGCAACATTGATTCTTTCCAGTTAATATTAGCTAACACCTCTTTTAGTTCTTCGTGCGAACCAGTATGCCAACTAACAGATTGATTATTTATTTTGATTGCAAACCCAATAACTTGGAATTGTTCATCTTTTATATATTCTTCTGTTGTTAATCTAGATAGACTAAACCCTGTATCATAAAACGTCTCGAAGTCGAGCGTTACTATATCCATTACTTCTTATCTTTCTCTGCTTTGCAGTATCCGTGTCCTTCAAATGTAAACCCACACCACCACTTTTTTTGGTCGTAGTATTTAGCGGGGTTTTTGCACTTCACGCATTTGTTTCCATAAGTTTTGATTGGCATTTGCTTCTCGCTCTGTTCGTGGTGTTAACTGTATTGCATTATGAGGTTGGAAAAAACGATAACCTTGTTTAAGATTCTTTTCCCATATCTTTATTGTTCGTTTGCTTACGTTCATAGTCTCTCCTATCTTTCTTAATCTGTTTAATTCTTTCTCGTCTACTTTCATCTGACATATAAAACCAATTTGATAAATCTTCGTAAGTGCGAAAGCAACTGATACATCTCGGCTCACCCTCTATTTCTTCGTACCGACATATATCTGTACATGGACTAACCGAACCTTTCTTGTTCATCACGACACTCCGCACTACACCATCTTCTTTTGTCTTTAACCTTTTCCCCGCACCAAAGACATTCTCCAGTATCATTTTCTTTTACTTCAGTATTTATAGTTCTCATTGTTGCTTCGAGAGCCTTTTGTACTTGTTCATTAGCTATATCAATTTCGTCACTCATTACATCAAACACTCGCCATATTCTCTTAATAATCTACTCATTTGTTCTGACCTAGTTTCAGTCTTAGGTTTAGGTAATTCAACTATCTTACACTCCGGTCTTGTTTCTGTAAACCACTCAGCGTCATGTTTTGACCTAAACTTTCTTAGTGGCTCTCCATTATAATCAACTACAATAAATCTTTGTGGATAATGTGACATACTCATCTCCTACTTATAACCTAGTTTATGAACCTTCCTACCTTTTATCTTAAAGTTTTTTAGTATTGACTTTGGTCTAAGTAATTCTTGTAAGAGGCATACATCAACTCTTATAAACCCCTCTCTTTTTGACATTTGTGTTTGAACCACCCTACCATCATCAAGCAGTTCTTTAATTATGGGCTCTACAAACTTTTTGTCAATATTGACTCCATACCATATTTGGTATAGGGTTTTGGGCGAGTCATAAGATAAGATGTTGTTTAATATATGACTTTTTAATTCAGCGTGTGTATACTCTACTTTATTTTTTGTTACATATTTTTTCATTTTTAGTCCTTTCGTTAAAGCAATCTCGACGATACTTAGCCCTCTCGCTAAATAAGATACCAGTTCCTAGTCTTCACAGTTCCCACCAACGCAGAACTTTCCATTAAGAATTTCTTGAGCGATGTCATCACTAACCATCTTGCGTTCCTCTTCTTCAATCTCTTCTTCAAGGTGTTCAATAAATGCTTTGTTTTTAATTAAAACATTTAACTCATCAATGATAGCTTGTGCTTCATCAGCATGTTCATCGCCTATGCTATGTTTATTTAAGACTTCAACATGGTTCTCAAGAAGTCTTTTTACTCTCATAAAAATATCGTCACTCATGACTTTTCTCCTTTAAATAATCTTCAAGTTCTTTAGCATACCATATTATTTTACCTACATCATTAATCATATCTTCGTCATGTCCTTTATATCCTAGACGTGTGATATATTTAATAATTGTGCCACGCAAATATCCTATGTATTCTTCCATAGTTAATTTTGAGCGTATTATTTTTATAGTCTCAATTCCTTTTTTATAATGTGGGGGGTGGTTTACCATATCTACTTCTGACATATTACTCTCCTAAATTAAATGTTTGTTTATCGGTTATAAGAAGTTCTAAGCATGATATATTAGTTTCATCAATGACAACCGCTATACCTCCAGCCTCTGTGATGTCAATTAAATGTTTCATCTGTAACTTAGTGGGTTTGTTTCCGTTTGCTTTACACTCAATGCCAATGAACTTTCCTTTGTAACACGCAACTATGTCAGGAACTCCACTAGCACCATATCCACCCGTTGCGGGCATGAAGTGATAACAACCTATCTTATCTAATATTTTTCTAACTTTGTCTTTAACTTTTTTTTCGGGTGTCATAATTTGCTTGGCGGGTTTTCTCGTCAGTTAAACCCACTAACTCTATTAATTTATCAACAGGTAATACAACTGTGTAATTACTATCAGAAACTCTCCACGCAGTTTCTTCCTCACCATTCTCATTGAATATAAAAAAGTGGTAAGGCTCTACATCATCATCAGATATTTTATGTATATATAATGCGTTTGCGAAAGTTAGTTTAGATTTTATGTAGGAAGGAAGGGTGTCCGATGTGAACACCCTCTTAAAGTTTTTTAAAAGGTATACGACATACTCACCATCATCTGTATGCCGTATGGGAACTTGAAAGTAAGTTATTAAATTTGGGTGTGGTTCAGGTTCCAAACCATCGTAAATCATATAATCCTATTCTAGATTCAAGAAAGCTAACTCAAGGTAAGCTAAACAACCTCGCTCGTGACCATGAGTAATAATTCCTAAACCTTCTGAGTAATACATAGAGTCACCCCAACTTTCTTTAACGAAGTAATCTGATACTACCTTGAATCCTCGTTTATCTAAAACCTCAGGTAAGGTGACTTTCCACATTGTAAGCAAACCGCTAAGTTTATCAAAGCTCGATAACTTTTCCATCGTGTTAGAAACTTCTATCGGAGACGTCCTGTGTAGCTTTGCCTCATTTCCTTTTACTGCGTCATCAATCTTCATATCATACTGATAATATGTATTTGTAGCGGGAACATACCCTAACACTTTTACAGGTTTATCGAACACAGATAACTTATCTGTTATGCCTGACTCAATATCTTGCTCTTTTTGTAATATATTGTCAAGTGTTTCTCGTGCAGTTTTTTCTACTTGTCCTGATATATCAACATCACGACCAAGAGCCTTTTGTAATAATACACCTAACACACTACCTCGTAGATTTATATGGTTTAGATTACTCATCATACTATCTATGTCTGCAACATGTTTAACATAGGTTCTATTTATAGTATATCCATCGTTCATATTAAATATATCAACATTGATATTCTTAGGTATTGCTTCCCTATCTTTAATTGCTTTCATTATTGACGATAGTTTTTTACTAGTAGTTACATGTCTACTACCTCGTTCTTTAATATTCTTAGGCGAACATATACCCCATACACCTTCGTCATCATGATAATATATAAAATATGATGGTAAATTGTTCTCCGCTTCCATCACTATCGCACGATATTGTGTGTTAGTACCTTCTTCATAATCTATCGAAGGATTATCATTACCCCAAGAATGTTTAATAGGTATATACCCCATAACCTTATGTTTATATTTAGCGTTAAGTTCTTCAGCTAACATAAACGCTTTGTTACCTATCATGTGAGATATAATCTCATCACGTTCATCATACATAACTGGGTGTAAGATGCTCTCATATTTTTTAATAAAGTTATTCATTATTATCCCTTTCTAATTTCAATATCACGATTGCTTGTTTTGTGTTTATCATTGATACCATCTATAACATCTTCTAGCATAGCATCATTGATATAATATAGTTCTTCATTCATACCCTTCTTCATCTCATCTATTACATCTTGTGGAATTTCTTGCTCTTTACCCCAGTTAGTTCTGTAATAGTATGATGTATGTTTCATACCCGCTACCATAAATGCCTTGACGACATCTCCCGCCAACAGAGACTTAACATCTTCTTTCATATACACACCAGATAGTTTGTCTCTTTCTTCTAAGAAATTATCATACGACATACTAGTAAACCATGCCTTAGCTTGATTGTAGTATGAGTCTAGCTGAGACCTAATATCCTTAATTCTCTTTCTATCTTTCTTGCGATACACAATCTGAAACTTATCTACTGCTTTGTTTGTATTAACATCATAGCGTATACCTTTGACTAACAATGTTTGACTTGTCTTTTTAAACCATCGGTCATTAACATTTCTTGTCCATAGTTGATGAGTATAACCACCATGTCTTTTACTGTTACCAAAGTATGATAACTGCGTCTTTCCATCGTCGAGCATTATAGTATCGCACATACCTGACATTACAGTAGTTTCACCTTGATGGTAATAATCTTTACGAAATATAGCAGTGTCATCAGGGTATATAGATACTAAGTCAGTTTGATAAAACCTTAGTGTAAACACAGGCTCACCTGATGGTGTAATATCTGATACATAAAAATCTTTGTATCCATACCTACGAGAATCCCAACCCCAGTAGTTTCCAACCCTACCTCTATATGGTTTCTCACTTGCTAACTCTATCAATCTTTTGTATTTAACTCTCTCTAACATTATATGTTCCCCTCTATACATTCTTTGTCTGTCTTGATATAAACAGTGCTGACTGGGTCAGCCTGTTCATACACCATGTTGTTTTTACATAGATAAGTTATCGGTTCATCATATAAGATACTCATACCTATTAGGTAAGCCTTATACGCTGATGCTCCAACAGTTGCACCCAACACAAACCAAAACAACAATGTGAAATAGTATGTGTATTCTCTTTCTATGATTACTTTATGTCCTCGTATGTTACTCATAAACAGGTTTTCCTTTCGCATAATCTTCAGGGTTTAATAATTCACTAGCTGGTATACCATTGTGTGGCTGTGGCTCAGTCCACGAATCACCTCTAGCAAAATCTAGTAATGTCTGAGCGGGAACCCACAACAGTAATGATTCTAGGTTTTCGGTGTTACCCTCAACACACTCGTTCATTAGTATATTAGTTACCGTATCCATTAAACTTTGATTATTCATCGGTTTATATTCACTCATCACTCATTCTCCTCAATGTTATATTTCCCTAGAAAGTCTAGGGCATCAATCGCCTCGTATGCTAACTCTTTATCGGTCATATTATTCCACCCCTTTCCGTTATAACCATTTGCCCATATATCAATTAGAACTTCTTGTATTTCACTATTATTGGCATCTTCTATCCAACTTTCTTCAAACTCAATAAGAGCCTCAATCATTTCTTCTCTAGTAAATCTAGCTAATGTCTCAGCTATTATATAATTTTTATCACAATCCATTAGTGCTTGTGTCATGACGAGACCTCCTCTGCTTGAAAGTCAGCGTCCCAAACTTGCCACTCAGTTTCTTCTTGAGCCTTTCGGATTGCTTGTTCTTCTGTTTGTGCAAACACTGTAATAGGTTTGCAATATTGCGTTATGTTTACTCTATATACTTTACTAGGCATCTTCATACTCCTCTATGTTTTGTTTAACTACTTGTCCGTTTGATGGAATGTAGCTTTCAGTTTCAGTTACCAACCATAATGTAGGTGTTGCAATATTCCACTTCGGTGTATCAAAGTATCCATCGGTGAATACAATGATTGCTTCAGCGTCTATGTTTTGCTTGGCGATATATTTCGCCACACAATTTGCGTTAGTCCCACCACCGCCTTGTGGCTTGAGCAAAGATTCTATTAAGTGATAGTTCTCAGGTGTAAAGGTTTGTTCACCATGCACCTCAGTGTCCCACCAAAGAACCCTAATTTTCTCAGGGCATGCAGTGTCGCATATCGAGACCAGTTCCGATGCAAAGGCTTGTAGTTGTCTGCCTTGTATAGAACCTGATGTGTCAATAGCTACAATCATCTCACCCACAGTCTCATCTATCAGGCTTGGTAAATAAATATCATTAGCCATGAGTCGCTTGTTGTATCTCCGCCATGTGTATTCATCTGAACCTCTCGTCTGATTCATAATAAACTCACGCAATACCTCTCGCCAATCTACCTGTGGCTGAAGTAACTCATCAATGTTACGAGGAACCTTACTACCTAGCTTACCCGCTAGTATGCCACCCTGTCGTAATGCTTTATCAATGTCTTTAGATAGTTGCTCTACTTCATCTGCTGACATTTCTTGTGCATTGTCAAAGTCGTGTTCATCGAGAACCCCATCTGACTTGG
>Ga0222719_10004857_pt1 | contig 11725 bp, 22 predicted proteins | sample C33_34DmetaG_FD_165039 | JGI IMG/M metagenome (GOLD analysis project Ga0222719, IMG submission 165039) | Estuarine water microbial communities from San Francisco Bay, California, United States - C33_34D | ecosystem: Environmental > Aquatic > Marine > Unclassified | place: USA: California...
GCTTTGATGCTTTATTTCCATCATCATCAAAATCAGCTTCCAGATTTAACATAGCCTGAATGTGATATCTGCGGTAATAAGTAATCGCTGATCCGATCTGCTGCGGATTGTTAGATACATTACCTAATACTGATCTTGAAGTTATGAACTGACCTGTTCCTGTGTGTACTAAATTAGTAGTCAGGAATTGAAGATCATTTTCAAAAGTGATTGTGTAGTACAATGATAGATCATTTTTATTTAATGCTTCGTCTGTAGCATTTTTGATATCTACTAATGTACTGTATTCATGCACTCCGTTTTGAGTTTTAAAGAAATTGTTTTTGCCGTTTTTCTGTAGTGGCTTAAACTCTTTCTTCGCTGCTTCAAGTGCGGTAAGCAGTTTGTCCGTTCTTATTTCCATATTAGTTCCTTCCTAAAGTATGGAATGTCCACGACCTCGCAAACATTCCTTTACTAAATTGTCATAACTATATTCCATTTTATCTATTAAGAAAAGAAAAGATGGTCTGATGTACCAGTTATGAACTACCTTATAGCCTTCAACAATATTATTGGTATTGTCTTTTGCTAACTGTTCGCAGCTATATTTATCGTCTAAATATCGCATACTTACTTCTTCTCCCTTATTTCCTCTTGGATCGTGAATTATCTTTGATGAGCATGAAGTTAGTAAAATTATAAGTGGTATAATCAATACTTTCATTTTTCACCTCCATTTTTTCTATTAAAGGAATAGGGAATTGACCTTCTATCTCAAAGCACTTCTCTATGATGTGCATAAAGGGTTTAAGTTCTGGTTTCATTAGGTATATCCTCCTGTTCGTCTGTATAACCTTGTGCCGTACATTCGCTGCACTGGATCACATTTTCATCAGCATCAATGTAGTAATGATTTCCCTGACAAATACTGCATACGCTTTTTTCTACTTCTTGCATTAGTTCCTCCTAACTTATGTAATATTTAGCTTTGTTTCTGTTTTTGTAATTATGAACAGAAATGATGCTTTTAATATTTTCTTCTACTGTGTAGGCGTTCTTCCATTGATGTGGAAATTTATCAAAGTTTTCTACAAACTTATAAACATCAAAATCTTGTTGCCTTCTAAGTTTGAGTAATCCTCTAATAAAATAAATCCTATTCCAGATTTTCTTATCTATCTTAGAATTTTTAAGCATCAATATTTGACCTCGTACTTTTTCATAGACGCTATCTGGTATTTCTAACTTTCCATTTCTAAAATCAAAATAAGAATTTCTGATTTGTTCTTCGCCAGATGATAGATAACTACAGGCTTCAATCGCAGTTGAATGAGATACGCCAAGATCAATTAATTGAAGATACTTTTTATAATCCGCTGTATTCTCTGATCTTACTGATAAAGCATATCCGATATCTTTATTAGTCCAATTCTTTTGAACTGAATTGATATCTCTTACCATATCAACAAGAGTATCATTATCTGTATGTCTGATGATGTATCTAATTGGAATACCAAGAGCCATACAAGCATGAACTCTGTGCTGCCCATCAATTACTTCACCATATTGATTAATAACAACTACATTGATCTGACCATACTTCTTGATGCTCTGAATAATCTTAGCAACTTTTGCTGATTTGATTTTTGCATTACCATCAAAAAATTTGAATTGCTTGTAGTCATTAGTAGTCATTACTTTATTTTCCATAGCCATAATAAGTTCCTCCTTATTTAATATTTAGCGTTAGGGGTTTTCTTGTAGTGTTCTACAAATGCTTTTACCTTTACATAAAAAGGTGCATCATACCCATCTGTTATTTTATCAATCTCATTACATAACTCTATTGGTAGAGCCTTTGTAATGAACTGATCTTTGTTTGGCTTCTTGCCATAGATTAGTTCTAGTTTAGTCATTTGTTCTCCCTTCAAGGAATTGTTTGATTTCTCTAGTGTGATTGTTCTGATCAAATATTCTGTTCATAAAACCTACACTAGCTTGGTCTGCAGGATTAAGAAAATTCTTAACCCATACTTTTGTTAAGTCTTTAGGATTAGATAACCTATTGAAAAGTTTGTCTGCGTCTTTCTTATAGAAAGATTTTGACTTACCTGAGAATAACGCAACTGCTAAATAGCTGCGTTCATTCTCCTTAACAAAAACTGTTGTGTCTAAAATATCGCTATCGTTTAAATAGCCAAAGTGCATAGTCCAACTCATTTTAATATCTCCTTAATGAAATAAAGTAGAAAAGCAAATGCTCCTAAGTGAACTAGCACTGTGATTAGATCGTGTATCATTATTTACCTCCTTCTGGAACAGTTGTTGCTTCTAAGAATAATTCGTTAGTTTCTTTAAAAACATTTTGCCCTGCTTCAACTTTATATGACATATTGAAAACTCTTTTTGGTTTTGCATAAACATACTGACAATCATTATAGATAGCATTTCTAGTAATTCTGTTATGAACTTTACGGAAATTACTTTTATCTAATTTTTCTTGATCAGTGTGTTTAATAACCTGCTCTAATTTGATTGGATTATATTTAGAAGAAAAACCATAACCTGATTGTTGAAAAGTCTGACCATAATTTTTACTTCCCTTATACACAACCTCATACTCAGTAATTGCTAAATTAAAAAACTGATAATTATTTTTAGTATTTCTGGTTGTGATTACTTCATCATTGATGATGATCTCATATTTGTTCTTAGTCATTTTAAGTTCTCCTGTATTCATAGTTAAAAGTTTTAATGGATATTTTATAATTCGTCAATAACTAAATTATAAATAATTAATATATCTGTAGGTATTGTTTTTTGGTGATTATCCTATATCTAGGAAATATCTTATTTTTACACAAATAAGTTCCTCCTGTAGGGGTAATTGGGCAACTGATTACCCCTTTTTACATTCTAGGGTATAATCTCAGCTATTTAGATTAAAAGGCTACTGTATAGTCTTTAAAACGGGTTTTTTGGGGGTTTTAAATGGCAGTTCCCACCTCACTTCTCTGATTATGGTAGACTTGAGGATTAAATGACCTGATCCTGCACAATCATCACCCCACATGGTAATTAGCTTGTATGAGATATCATCTTCTTTATAGAGTTTGCCGCATACCTTCATAATGTTTTTTTGAGTTTGTAAGTCTTGATCTAATTCTTCATAAGTCTGCCAAGAATTAGTAGATGAACAGTGGTCATAAAATTCACAATAAATGATTGTTTCAGATTTTGGTTTCATTATAATTTTTTGTAATTAACAAATTATAAGGAGAGCCAATGGTGTAAATATTATCTTCGCAAAAAATCACTAGATCAAAAGGCAAGGTGCTATTATTCATCTTGCCTTTTTTATTTTCCCTATCCTTAATTTTGGCTTCTTGATTTTCATCTTACCAAAAGAAAGTTTTTTAAATGTTCTACCCTTACTACCAATTATTCTTGGTTTAATTAAAACTGATAGTGATGAGGTAGTAGTGAACATTAGTGCATTAATCCATGACCAAACCAAACAACCAAAATTATGATTGCTAGTTTCCATAGATTACCCCAAGTCCAATAAGGATCTAGTTCATCTAGTACCCAGTTTACTTTATCCATTAACCATTCTTTCATTACTTACTCCTTCTTAAATTTGTCAGCTATCTTCTCGCCTGACCGCCCAACAATATACCCACCAACACCGACCAAAACAATATTTAATAAATTATTCTGTACGCTCTCAGGAATGTTAGGTGCAGTAAATCCAAACCAGTGAGCAACTACTAATCCTGAGAATATTAACATCAAGATAGGTCGCCAGTTTCTTTGTAGCCAACTACCATTAGCTTCTGCCGTAATTACTTTGGCTTGTGCTTCTAATTCTTTTAACTGACCAGATATTAATTGTTCTTGAATTTTTTGTTTGATCTTTTCTGCTTCTGCTTTGTTGTCTATCGTTTTATCAATCGTACTAAATAAAGTTTTGATCATGGGTGCAGCTGCACTTAATAAACTAATCATGCTAAACCTCTCATTCTCTTGGCTAGTCTTTTTGATCTGTTCGGTAGTTGCCTTGCCCACAAGCTATCCAACATTTCTATTGATGCCATTTTATATTGTTTAGCTAACAAGGCTTGTCTGAACTTCTGGAACTTCATTAGTTTTGGTAGTCCAAGATTAAATGCCATATCAATCACAATCTCAAATGCTTCTTCATGGATGTCATCCCCATCAACAAACTTCCTCGCATCATCAATAGCTTGATTTAAATCAGTGATAAATATCTGATCTACTTCTAATGATGTTAATTCTTTATCTATTAAATATTCCTCATCAGGTATTTTAATCAAATGACCTACGCCTATAGTCCAGTTATTCAAAGTATCCTTATAGGCAGTATGCCTGATCCCTTCTGATAAGATGATATCCCTTTTAATTCTGTCTATGTTCATTTCTTTCTCACCTTCTTAACCTTTGGTAATAGTTCCGTCATTACCTTACTGAGATCCTGCTGCAACACATTTAAATAACCAATGTGTAAATCTAAGCTATTGCGTTCTGTGACCTCCGCTAGTTCTTCGTTAGTCATTGTCAATCTTATCTGGTTTCCCACTTTTATGATCCTCATATATAGATATTTTTATCCCAAGATCCATTCTTCTTCAATACCATTGGTGTAATGCAAGGAATACCATCTGTGATCAAAGCACAACTTAATATGGGCTTTGCTACATTTACTTTCATATATGCCATAGCCAAACTATCTTTATTGACAAGGCATCCTGTAGAGATACCCCAATTCAGGGAATAATCATTGGCTACATATTTAACTTCTGAAACTGTGTGAAAATGCCCTTGAACGCAGCACATACTAGTTTCCCTGACTGCTTTAGCAATATCTTTGGAAAATTGATGGGCGAACATTACCCTATTCTTATCTGTATCAATGAAGTGTTTATCTTTCCATTCCCAACCCTTACCTACCTCTAAAATATCATTATAGGGTTTAATAAATCTCCTAGACATTTTACTAGCTACGGCTCTACGCAAGACTAAGCTGCCATGATTACTTTCTAGTAAGGTCATTTTAGGAAATATCTTTTCTAATCTTTTAATCCATGACTTAGTGATTTCTAATTCATCAAAGGCACTTGGTAGATCAGGATCAACACCATGAAAGTTCTGAGAATGATAATCAGCTTCATCTCCAATATGAACTACTGTGTCAGGCTTATAATATTTATTAAGTTTAGCTAAGAACTCTATGCAGTCTGGATGACTATAAGGGAAATGAGTATCACCAATGACTAGGATTTTTTTATGACTGCTCATACTCTGTTGCGTCTATACAAGCAAATTGATATTTGCGAATATCATATTCATCTAAGATTAACTTTAATGAATCTCCTTGTAATTTGCAATCGTCTGGTGATTGGTGTTTTTGACTGATTGTGACACATTCCCCATTAAGGCAAAACCACCCTAATAGGTAAATGACCTTTAAAGTCACTTGATAACACCTAGCAGCTTCGTGAAACCTACAAGTATTGCAGTCACAGTTCCAATAACTACTAGAACTTTTAAACCGCCTTTGGCGTATTTAATTGATGTATCTAAATCTTCTATTTTCTTATTAGCGTTATTTAGACCTTCTGTAAGATGATCTATTTTTTCTTCCATGACTGTTAGCTTGGTAATTAATACTTCTACCTTTTCACCAATCTCTAACTTTGTCATGTTAGCCATTATGCACCTAACTCGCCTATTTTAATTTGTGCTTGTTTTTCAAATGTTTCTGCAATCTCAATATCTTTAGCATATTTTTCTTTGTATTCTGCTTTTGCTCGTTGCTTTCTTGCTACGTCATCCATAGTCATACCTGATATTTCTCTGTGTAAGTCTTGATTTTTTTCTGCCCAATTATCTAATCTTTCAAGATAGAGTTGCTCTCTTATTTTGTATTCTTTGATTTCTTCTTTTGCTTCTCTAAGTTCTTTTTTTGCTTTTTTTAGTTGGTCTTGTAGTTCTTCTTGTGTTGCCATAATTAGCCTCCTTATTTACAATCTGTTTTACCTGCGTTATGAGGTAGATCACAACTTTCTGGTTGTATCATTCCTAAGAAAAATTCTATCTGAACTAACTTATTTTCCAAGTTTAAAATACTCGCCTTAACATCATACAAGTTAGATATGTCATTTACCTTCTTTTCTAGTTTGCTCATCTTTTCCATGTGTAATTGTTGGTCTGACCAGATTTTACCTGCTATAAAGACATTACCAATTAAGGCACTTAATAGACCTAGAACTATTCCGATTGTTTTAAGATTTATATCTACTTGCATATTTTACCCCTAAGAATATTAACACTGCACCTAATCCTGTGGCAAGTGCTTCTGTTGTTGCACCCCCAAAATGAGTAGGGTGGGTTAATAAATCTGCTGATGTTGTACAGGCAAAAATGACAAATGATAAGATAATTTTATTGTCATAGTGTTTTTTCAATAAGGGAATAAAAGATAAAACCATAGCAAGAAATCCTGTGAGTATTCCTGTCTTTAATGCAATTAAAATATGTTTGGGAGTTAGTGCTAGAATATTCCCTTGTACCATTAGAACAGCACAAGGGATAGATGCTTCATATACCCTCTTATAGAATATACGAAGTTTTTGCATTTACTTATCCTTTTTGGATAGTTCTTTAAATTGATTAACATAATGGTCAGATAGAATATCTAAATCTGCCATTTGAGATTGTAAGTTATTTTTAGATTGTTGAATTTGAGCAAGTTTACCAACAAGAGCCACTTGCTCATCATTCATTTCGTCTTTTTTATATTCTTTTCCGTCAATGGTTATATCAGACATCTTTACTCCCCTAGATATGTTTGACCTGCACTGATAGCTGAATTTGCATCAGTCATATCTTCAGAAGTCCAGAAATCTTTAGCAACCATAAGTTCTAAGTGACGAACATTTCTATCTACACAATCGTTTTTATCTTCTTGCTCGGCATCTGCCATTTCTGAGCCGTCAATAATACCATTGATAAGATTAACACTGTCACCCATAGCTGAATAGTGTTTCGCTATTTCTTCTGCTGTTAATACTTCATCTTCCATATTTTGCTCCTTAATCTATCGCACAAGCGATTGGTTTATTTTTATCAAGGTTTTTAAATTCCTCAATAATTAAATTTGGCTCTACCATAATGTTTCTTGGGTCACTCTCATTATACAAGTTTTCTTGCCATTTTTTTGACATATGAAACTGTAGATTAACATTATGCGAATATCCAAACTGTGTCCACCTAGTGCTACCCCAAAGAACTACCCCATTCTTTTCTGTAGATGCTGAGAAGTGATTTAGGCAACTATCTATACTAATAAATCCGTCTGCGTCTTTCATTAGTTCGTGGTTTTCCGACCAATGTAAATCTGATTTGATTGTATTTAGATACATTGGCTCATTCGGTAAAGTACAATCTATAATCGTATGATTAGGATATTCTTCTTTTAATAGATTGATTAGCTGTTGTGCTAAGTAAGGTGGATAGTTCCTATTAGGATTAACATTATTATATCCTTGACCTTGATTAAACATAAGTGGTGATTGCCCACCACTTAGCTGAACTAAAATATATTTATCTATGTTGTTTTGGTCTTTCCATTTCTTTACATTTTCTGCGTGATGAGAAGTATAAAGTTTTGGTGTCATAGATTTATCAAATTCAACATTGTGTAATTCACAATAACTTTCTATCAAATGCTGTTTACCAAATTGAAAATTAGATTTATATGGCTCTGAGAAATAAATATTATCAGATGCCATTATTCTCTTATCATTTAAAGGCAAACTTTCTTCTAATACTAATTTCACATTAGGATTATTAGCAAAGCAATCTATGTAAGGTGTATAGATTTGTATTGGTGATTTTTCCGCAAGTTTTGGAATTAAAGCTGTAAAAGAAGTACACTTGCCAATACCCCCCTCAACAATGTAAGTGTTCATTAATTAGATTCTAGTTCTTTAACTCTAGCTGTCAATTCTTGGATTGCGTTTACCAATACAGGTACTAATGCTTCCCCTTGATATTTTAATTTTTCTGGTTGTTCGTCATCAATAATAACATTGTTATTACCTTCTAATTCCAAGATATCTTGTGCTTTAAATCCGTATCTTAAATTACCATGAGGAGTGTCATCTTCTCTGTCTTTTTTAAATTGGAATGAAATAGGTTTTAATTGATTAACAAAATCTAACCCATGTGGAACAGTACCAAAATTTGTTTTATCTCTAGCATCTGATGTAACAGTCCAAGATACATTAATGTATGCGTTAGTAATACTGTTTTCACCTATGACAACTCTGTTTGATTGAGTAGTCACTCCAAATGGTGAATAAATACGACCTGCATTATGACCTAATAAAACATTATTTCCACCTGTCGTGACTTCACGACCTGCATTTAGACCTATTGCTGAATTACAAACACCAGTTGTATTTCCAAAAAGTGCCTTAAAGCCGATTGAGGCATTATATAGACCTGTTGTATTAGAATATAAAGAACAAGTACCTATAGAAGTATTTTCATATCCTGTCGTATTTGTAAACATAGATTGTCTGCCCACAGCGACATTGTTATCAGCTGTCGTATTAGCCTCTAAAGTACTTTGACCAATGGCTACGTTATTGCAACCACTTGAATTATAACGTAATGCGTGTAGTCCGACTGCTACATTTCTATCTCCTGTAGTATTTGAAACTAAAGATTGATAACCTACTGATGTGTTTCTAATTCCAGATGTTGTTGAACAAAGAGCATGAGCACCGATTGCTGTATTACAACTTCCAGTAGTTCCACATCTTAGCGAATTAATACCAAAAGATGCGTTTCCTGTACCTGTGCTAATATTATAAGCTGAGAAATATCCCATAGCTGTATTTTCATTAGCAGTGCTATTATTAAACATAGCACCATAACCCACTGCCGTATTGTTAAATCCAGATGTGTTTTTACATAAAGCACAACTGCCGACTGAAACATTACTACAACCTGTCGTATTGGCTCTCATAGAATTTTTGCCGACTGCCGTATTGTTAACACCTGTCGTATTACAGAACATAGATTCATTTCCAATGGCAGTATTACAACCTGCTGTTGTGTTGTTCCTTAAAGCACTTCTACCAATAGCAGTGTTTCTATCTCCAGATGTATTATTTCCTAAAGAACCTGCTCCAAAAGCAACTCCATTACAACCTGTCGTATTTGATTGCATGGCAATATAGCCGATTGCCGTATTATCTGTTCCTGTGGTGTTGTTTTCTAAAGACCTATCCCCAACAGCTACTTGTGAATTCCCAGTAGTATTATTAGTCATACTGCAACTTCCGATTGCTACATTGTTACTAGCACTAGTATTTAAACATAGAGATTTCCAACCGATTGCTACATTACAACTTCCAGTATTGCATCTTAAAGCTACTTGACCTATGGCAATATTTCTTTCGCCTGTTGTATTAGATTGTAATGCCACAGCACCGACTGCAACATTACCAATTCCTGTGGTGTTAGAATATAAAGAACACCTACCGACTGCTACGTTACTACCACCTGTGGTATTAGCTTGTAATGCTAATGCTCCAAAGGCATCTATTAATCCTGTCGTATTAAAATATCCTGCGTGATATCCAACTGCCGTATTTTCATTTGTAGTATTGCTTCTTATAGAATTTTTACCTATTGCTACATTACAATCACCAGAAACATTGTTTAATAAACTATTTTGACCTACGGCAGTATTACTAAAACCTGTCGTATTACTACACAAAGAACTTAATCCAATAGCTGTGTTGTCATTAGCTGTGGTATTGTTTTGTAAGGAATTTCTACCGACTGCCGTATTAGATGAACCACTTTGATTCTGTAATAAAGCTGAAGTACCGACTGCAACATTCTCTGAACCTGTCGTATTTTGTTGCAAAGCTGATTTTCCTAATCCAGTGTTGTGTGAGCCAGTCGTGTTAGAACCTAAAGTATTTACACCCATAGCTACTAAGTTATTACCAGTCGTATTAGAATAAGCAGAAGCATAACCAACAGCTGTATTGTCTGATACTGTATTTGAAAATAAAGCTAAAGCACCTAATGCTGTGTTAAAATTTGTAATACTTGAATAAAGTGCAGATGTTCCAATCGCAACATTTAATTGTCCTGTAAGATTACTTTCAAGAGCCGATTTACCCACTGCTGTATTACAAGTTCCAGTCGTGTTTAATCTCAGTGCATTCGTTCCTATGGCAACATGGCAACCACCTGTGGTTGTATCTCTTAAAGTATCTCTACCAACTGCCGTATTTTGTTCAGCTGATGTTAATGTTGTCATTGATTTAGCACCAATAGCTGTATTAAAACTACCTGTAAGGCTTCCACTATCTAAGGCTTCTTTACCAAGAACTACGTTAAATGAACCTGTTGGGTAATTTCCGTCTAATTTTACTGTGCCAGTAGATACATCTATATTTCCTGTGACTGTGGCATTTCCTGTAATATTAATATTACCTGTTCCTGTAATATCATTTGAATTTAAATCTAAATCCCCACCTAATTGAGGCGTTAAATCCGTCACGACATCTAAGGCACTATCTGAGAAATTGACGCTATTTGCTGATGTATCAATCGTACAAAATGGAATACTGTCACTGCCGTCATGGATATACATAGTCCAAGTAGTTGTTGTTGTATCTATCCAAAACTGACCTGCGTATGGTGTTGTTGGTGCTGATGTTCCACTATTATTTGTTCTAATAGCTTCTAAAACTGAGTTGATGTCTGCCCTAGTATTAGGGAATGTTTGGTTTGAGATGATATAATCGTGTTGTGCCATTGTCTTTTTTCTACCTCATTTTATTGTTGTTGTCCAATACCGATTAACTGATAGTCAAATGTTCTATCTACTGTACTACCACCACTGTTAAAAAATTCAATATTGAAAGCTGTTGTTGATTTGGAGTTTATCTGGAAAAAATCACCTGTCTGTAAATCCTGTGCTATCACTGTTAATGTTGGGATTTGATAGAACGGATAACCATAAGTGATTGTTTTTCCTGCTGTGTCTGTTCCACTGCTAATATTAGAACCTTCTTCACTTCTTTTTTGCAAAGATACAATCAATGACATATTAGATATTTCTGGTGTTTCTTCTGCATTAGTAGATGTCAATAATGCTCTAAATTTCAATGCTCTGGTATTAAAGTCACCAGATTTAAATGTTTGATAACTGCCAAAAGTCACATTGTCATCTGATAAAGCTACTTGGAGTTCCACATTGGTATTGACTGATGCGTTTTCCCCTCCGTCAAATAATCCTTCAGCACTGTCAAATAATCCTTGTTTTGAATCAAAGTTATTAATGAAGTTAATATTCTGCACAATAAAATCATTAAGATGTACGTTAGATTTAAACTTAGCACCAAAATCAACAGCAGTATCAAAATCATAAGTTCCACTAGATACGATTGTACCTGCACCTCCGTCAAAGAAACCTTCAGCGTCATCAAAGTCGCCACTAATACTATCAAATAAAGCTGTATCTAATCTCAGTTTACTATCAACAACAACAGTATTGGATTTAGTTCCTGTAAAAGTAGGTTCTTCAGTAATAGTTTGAATAGATGTTTGTTTTTCTTCAAAGACTTGTTCAGTGACTATGGCACTAGCATAGTTTGTAGAACGAATACCAAATTTATCTACTGCCTTA
>Ga0222719_10004859_pt1 | contig 11721 bp, 7 predicted proteins | sample C33_34DmetaG_FD_165039 | JGI IMG/M metagenome (GOLD analysis project Ga0222719, IMG submission 165039) | Estuarine water microbial communities from San Francisco Bay, California, United States - C33_34D | ecosystem: Environmental > Aquatic > Marine > Unclassified | place: USA: California...
TGAAGTATGTGTCGATAACATTGAAGGCGCGATGAATGCGGTGAATAATGGTGCCGACAGATTGGAATTATGTGATGCGTTAGGGATCGGCGGCACAACACCAAGTGCCGGATTAATGCAACGTGCTGCAAAGTTAGGAAAACCCATTTATGCAATGATCCGTCCACGCGGCGGTGATTTTATTTTCAATTTTGAAGATATGGATGTGATGCTCCATGATATTGATACCTGCCGGAAATATGGTATGGCTGGTATTGTCATAGGTATAACCCATGAAAATGGTGCACTCGATACACAAAAATTAAAACGACTGATTGATCATGCAGAAGGCATGGGTGTAACGCTGCACCGTGCCTTTGATGTGACACCGGATACAAGCGAAGCATTGGAAATTGCCATTGAATTGGGAATCGAACGTATTTTAACGTCCGGGCAAAAAGAGACGGCAATTGAAGGCGCGTTTAATATTAAATCGGTTATTGAAAAAGCAGCGGGGCGAATTTCAATCATGCCGTGCTCTAAAATCAACCCACCGAATTTGGAAAATCTTTTTAAAATATTTAAAACAGGGGAAGTGCATTCATCATGCCGCACAATGGTCGGCAGCCCCTATACAGAAAATGCGCCATCAATGGCGCCGGGTGATGATTTCTCCCGTCATATTACTGATCCCGTCAAAGTGCGCGCTATTCGGGATTATCTTGCATCATTAGGGGATTGAAAATGAGAACATTATTTATATTATTTACATTAGTTATGAGTGCATCAGCATTCGCACAGCAATCACATTTATTACCTGAAGTGCCACATGGGTCACAGGCAATTTCATTATTTGATCAGCCTTTAAGTATGCCTGCGCCAAACGAAAAGGTATTGGCGAATTTAGTAGAGGCAAAAGCAAAGTATGAAGCGGACCCAATGGATGCTAATAATATCATTTGGTATGGCCGCCGTGTTGCTTATACGGGTGATTTCCGTAGAGCCATATTGATATTCTCTGAAGGAATTAGGAAACATCCAAATGACGCGCGTATGTATCGCCACCGTGGTCATCGTTATATCACGATCCGTGAATTCGACCGCGCTATCGAGGATTATGAAATCGCCGCAACATTAATTGAAGGCACTGAAGATAAAATTGAACCGGACGGCGCACCCAACCCAGCAGGAATTCCCGTCACCAGTACACATAGTAATATTTATTACCATCTTGGGCTCGCGTATTATTTAAAACATGATTTTGAAAATTCATTACGCGTTTATAAAATGGGACGTGATTTAAATCTCAATGATGATAACACGTCGTCCACGACCCATTGGATTTATATGAATCTAAAACGCTTAGGTCGTGATCAAGAGGCCGAAGAAGCCTTGCGTCATGTCACCGCCGATATGAATATTATCGAAGTTCATAATTATCATAAGCTCGTGATGTTTTATAAGGGTGAGGTGCCAGAAGCAGAAGTTTTAAATGCCGACCCTAATATCCCGGCAGGTGCAAGCATAACATACGGTGTTGCCAATTGGTTCCTTTATAAGGGTCAGCAGGAAAAAGCTTATAACTTGATGGAGCGTTTCTTAAAAACATCATCATGGGGTTCATTTGGATATATTGCGGCGGAAGTTGATCTTAAATCCCGTGAAGCATTATTTAGTAGAAATGTACCAGCCGAAGCTCAGGCAATGTCATTTTTAGGAGAACCACTTTATCCGGCCAAACCATCAGAAAGACTTCTGAATAATTTAGCAGAAGCCAAAGCAAAATATGATCAAAACCCCGATGATGTTATGAATATCATTTGGTATGGCCGCCGAGTGGCTTATACGGGCGACTATCGCCGCGCCATTGAAATATATTCAGATGGCATTAAAAAATTCCCAAATGAAGCACGTCTTTATCGTCATCGTGGTCATCGTTATATTTCAGTTAGAGAAATTGACCGTGCTGTCGCTGACTATGAAATGGCAGCGGAGCTTATTAAAGGTACAGAAGATAAAATAGAGCCGGACGGTGCACCAAATCCACAAGGGATTTATTTAACAAGCACCCACAGTAATATTTATTATCATTTGGGTCTTTCTTATTTCCTAAGACAGGAATGGCAGAAATCATATGATGCTTTTAAAATGGGACAAGACATTGATTTAAATGATGATAATATCGTTTCGGCGGGCCATTGGATGTATATGAATCTTCGCCGCCTCGTTAAAGAGGAAGAGGCTAAAGCCTCCCTTCATAACATCAAAGAAGACATGGAAATAATTGAAAATATGTCTTATCACAACCTGACGCTGATGTATAAAGGCATCATTCCAGCGGAGCAATTAACCGATGTTGATCCCAATGATCCAAGCGGTGCGGCGATTGCATTTGGTGTCGCAAATTGGTTCCTTTATAACGGTGATGAAGAACGCGCCTATGATCTAATGGAACGTTTTATGGATACGAGCGCCTGGAGCGCTTTTGGATTTATTGCAGCAGAAAAAGAATTAAGTTTAAGGTAGTCACATGAATTATAAAACGGCACATGAAGTAAAAAAAATACTCTCAAGCAAAGATGAGTGGGCCTTTCTGGATATCCGTGAAACGGCGGAATATGGCGGTGGTCATCCGTTTTTTGTCTCTCATGTGCCTTACAGTATTCTTGAAGCGCGTATTGGGCTTTATGTTCCTGGCAAGCATACAAAAGTTATTTTAATGGACGGCGGAAACTGCGTTTCAGAAAAGGCCGCTAAGCACCTTGAAGATTTGGGCTATGAAGATGTGGTCGTTTTAAAATGGGGCGTTAGCGCATGGAAAGACGCGGGTTATGCGCTCTATGAAGGGATCAGCGCACCATCAAAATCATTCGGTGAAGTGGTGGAACATGAACTTGGTACAATATCCATTACTGCACCGGAATTAAAAGCACGTATGGATAAGGGTGATGATAATTTCATTATTCTAGACGGACGAACACCCGAAGAGTTTAACCGTATGACGATCCCATCATCCACCTCGTGCCCTAACGCGGAACTGTCACTCAGATATCAAGCAATGCTCGCGCGCCCTGATCAGGATATCATCGTCAATTGCGCCGGACGCACCAGAAGCTTAATTGGTGCCGAAACATTAAGAAGACTTGGAATTCCAAATAAGGTTTATGCCCTTGAAAATGGAACCATGGGTTGGAAACTCGCGGGACTTGAACTGGAATATGGTGCTAAGCGATCATACCCCAATGATATTGATGATAATATTGTCAAGGATGCTGGGGAAAAAGCAAATCAAATGATCGCCGAATATGATATTCCGGTCATTAGTATGGCAGATTTAAATAAGTGGAAAAACGAAACAAATAAAACCACATTCCAATATGACATTAGATCTCGTGAAGAATATGAAGCGGGCCATATTAACGGTTTTCGCCATACTCCAGGCGGGCAATTAATTCAAGCAACCGACCAATGGTTTGCAACCAGAAACGGTCGCATCGTTTTATATGATAACTTCAAAATCCGTGCGGTCATGACGGCAATCTGGCTTAAGGGAATGGGACATGATGCTTATCTTCTTGATCCTGAAACGGTTCAGGAATTAGTCCATGTTGGTGAATTTGATATTGATGTATCAGGGTTAGAATTTATCAACGCAGAAGGGCTTAAAAATACGGACGCAATGATTTTAGATGCCCGCTCAAGCGAAGATTACCGCGAAGGCCATATTGATGGTGCCATCTGGACCATAAGACCACAACTTTCAAAAATTGATATTAAAGGGAAACCAGTCGTCATTGCGTCCGATTTATTCACCGCGCAATTCATCGTTAAGGATTTAGGTGGCAATGCCATCATTTCATTAACAGAGCCCGACGAATGGAAAGCGGCGGGTCTTAAGATGGTTTCCACGCCTGACAGCCCGCCCGATAGCGAGCGCATAGATTTCATGTTCCACACACACGGCCGCCATAGCGGCAATATGGAACACGCGAGAGAATATCTACGCTGGGAAACAGGTCTTATGGATCAAATGGATGATCAGGAACGAGGAACTTTGAAGCCTTTGAGGGTTTGACTTTGATTAAAGAAAAACTTTCAAAATGGCCAAATGCTGAGTTGGCGTTGTTGCCGACACCAATGCATCCTTTAAAGAATTTTGGTCAATTGCTGGACGGGCAAGAGCTTTGGATTAAGAGGGATGATTTAACCGGCTTGGAAGGGGGCGGTAATAAAACCCGCAAGCTTGATTATTTAGTGGGGGATGCCTTGGCCAAGGGATATGATATGCTTGTGACCGTTGGAGCGATCCAATCAAACCACACTCGCCAAACGGCGGCAGCAGCAGCAAAAAATAATATGAAATGTGCGCTGCTTCATTACGGATGGACGAAAGACGCTGGTCCGAATTACAGAAAAGTGGGCAATATATTTTTAAGCAGCATGATGGGGGCGGATTTATATATTGATGAAACCGTCCGACCCATCGAAGATCAGGGCCCCTTAGAAGATTTTGTTGAATACCTTAAAAAACAGGGACATAAACCTTATTTGATAGATGGGGGCGCGTCTGATCATAAGCTTGGTACGTTAGGGTACCTTGATTGTGCCCAAGAAATTGTTGAACAATCAAAAGAACGTGACATTCATTTTGATTATGTATTGCAATGCACCGGTAGTAGCAGCACACAAGCAGGTCTGGTTGCCGGATTTGCAGCCATGGGCGAAAAGACGCGTGTGATCGGTGTTGCGGATGATGAAGAAACGATGATCAAACGAGGACGCGTTTTAAAGCTAGCCAATGACGTGCTTGAATTGACTGGTGTGCCCGGCAAAGTAACACCGGATGATGTCGAAATAATTTCCGCCGATCAAAGTCATTACGGTGAAAGGGACGCGGAAACAATGGATGCTATCCGCTTATTTGCAGAAAAAGAAGCCTTGATCGCCGATCCTGTTTATGAAGAAAAAGCCATTCGCGGGTTATTAGAATTAAACAAACAAGGTCGATTTGAAAAGGGAAGCAGAATTTTATTGATGCATCTAGGTGGCAGCCCCGCAATCCATGCCTACGCAAATCAATTTGATCCTATAAATTTAAAGCTATTACCTAATATTACTTAACTTACTTCACTTTTAATGCTGTATAGATTGGCAATTGAAAGATTAGTAAATTCGGTTTAGATGTGTTCTAACTAAATAATTAGTAGAGAGAAATAATGTGGTTAAAGTATTTTCTAAATGTTTGCATATAACAATGCTGTTAATTATTAGCATGACTTACCAATCTACATCTGCACAGAGTAGGGGGAGCTTAAAAGCAATTGACCTTCGGGTTGAATATTTAGAAAATCCGATTGGCATTGATATTACTAAACCACGATTAAGTTGGATCGTAACGTCAGTAGAGCGTGCTCAAAATCAATCAGCGTATCAAATCGTAATCGCCAGCAATCCGACTGCGTTGGAAAAAAGTGCGGACCTGTGGGATACGGGGAAAGTGATTTCATCTGAAACAAACCACATTATATATGCAGGAAAACAACTCAAATCGCGAATGCAAATTTATTGGAAAGTTCGCTCGTGGGATAATAACGATATTGTGTCTGAATGGAGTGACGTGGCGACTTGGTCGATGGGATTATTAAGTTTTTCAGACTGGGAAGCTTCTTGGATAGGTTATGATATTCCTGAGGAAGAACTAGACGAAGACAAAGAATTAGAACTAGCACCAAGCCCTTATTTACGAACAGAATTTGATACAAAACCAGACACTAAAATCAAAAGAGCGACGATTTATGCCTCTGCTATGGGACTTTTCGAACTTAGGCTAAATGGTGAACGCGTTGGGGACGATTATTTTACGCCTGGATGGACGGATTATAATAAACGGATTTATTATTTTACCTATGATGTTACAGATCAAATAGAAGAAGGTGCAAATGCATTTGGTGCCATCTTATCTGATGGTTGGTATGCGGGTTATGTGGGGTATGGGAGAACATTAAAAGGCATCATTGATGGAGAGCGAAATTTTTGGGGTAACAAAATAGGACTTCGTGCGCAATTGGAAATCGAATTTGAAAATGGTGAGACACAGATCATATCTACCGTTAGCGAGCTTCAAAGACGAATAAATCCTGTTCAAGCCTTTAATCCGCAATCTTCAGAACAGATATATAACAACAACGACAATATTTGGCTGGCTTCGACAGGCCCTTTACGCGAAACAGATATCCTTATGGGTGAAACATTTGATGCGCGATTAAAAAATACTGGTTGGGATAAAGCGGGCTTTGATGATAGCGCCTGGAAGCCCGTCAAGTGGCGCGCCAATCCCAGTGGCATAGTCGAAGCCTATCCCGGCGTTCCTGTTCAAATACAAGATGAGTTAGTCGCGGTAGCGCGAACAGAGCCTAGCCCTGGCACTTATATTTTTGATTTTGGTAAGAATTTTGCGGGTGTTGGACGACTAAAGGTTAAAGGTCCTACAGGGACCAAAGTGACTATGCGGTATGGCGAAATGTTACATCAAGATGGTTCTCTTATGACAGAAAATTTGCGCGAAGCGCGCTCTACCGACACATATATTTTAAACGGTGATAAAGAAGAAAGTTGGTTGCCACAATTTACGTATCATGGTTTCCAATATATTGAGGTCACTGGATACCCGGGAATACCGGAAATTGTCGCAATTACGGGTGTTGTCATAAATTCGTCAACGCCGCAAGTTGGCAAGATTGAATTTGAAGGTGATTTGAATTGGGGTGGCAAAGCACCGCTCATTACTCAATTATTTGAAAATATAAAAACCACACAGTTTGCAAATTTCGTTGATGTGCCCACAGATTGTCCGCAGCGTGACGAGCGTATGGGCTGGACGGGTGATGCACAAGTTTATTTTCGCACCTCCGCTTATATTGCGGATGTTTCAGCTTTTTATACCAAATGGATGCGTGATGTGCGTGATGCTCAATTACCTTACGGGGCCTATTCAAATTATGCACCGATACCTTTTCAGCACGCTTTCGATTTCTCCCCGGGATGGATGGATGGCGGCGTTATTTTACCTTATATGCTCTACCGTACTTATGGTGATAAGCGTCTACTTGAAGAACATTGGGAAAGTATGACGCGATTTATGGAGTTTCAGAGGGACGCTGCAGGTGAAAATTATCTGCGTCCACAAGGAGGGCAAAATTTCGGCGACTGGTTGGTAGTAGGCTACAATACAGATAAAAATTTTATTGCGTCTGCTTATTATGCCTACGATATTCATTTAATGGCGGAAATGGCAGATGCTTTGAAAAAATACGAAGAGGCAGAGACTTACCGTGCGTTATTTTCCAAAGTCAAAGAGGCGTTCGTAAAGGCGTATTTTTTAGCGGACGGCGAATTGACAGAAAATTCTCAGACCGCTTATAGTATGGCGCTAGCTATGCATTTATATCCGAAAGAACTTGAACAAAGAGGAGCGGATAGATTAGCTGAGCTTGTAAAGAACAATGGAAACAGACTGGCTACTGGCATAGCGGGGGTAAGTCGCCTTTTACCCATTTTATCGAAATATGGATATGAAGATGTCGCATACAGCTTACTAATGCAAACTGATTACCCTTCATGGGGGTATGGTGTTGTCAATGGCGCTACATCAATTTGGGAACGTTGGAATGCTTATACCAAGGAAGAGGGGTTTATGGATCCCACCATGAACAGTTTTAGTCATTATGCTAACGGTTCAGTTGGCGAATGGATGTTTTCCGATATTGCTGGAATTGATGTTAATAAACCTGGCTATAGACAATTTGAAATAAAACCGCTTATAGCAGCCGCACCCTTTAGCGCGGTATCAGCAGAACATAAATCAATCAACGGGGTGATCAAGTCGGCATGGAGAAAAAATGGTAATAACGTCACTATTAATGTTACCATTCCAACGAATACAATCGCCGAGGTTTATGTGCCTGCAGTGTCCGTAGATGCCATAACTGAAAATGGAAGTGATGTAACTGATGTTGAAGGCGTTGAGCTCAATCGTATCGAAGGTCGCTATATAGTATTTAATGTTTTGGGTGGACAATATCAGTTTTTATCGAATGAAGCATTTGAAAAGTTATAAAAACTATTTACTTTCCATGCCTAAGCAAATCAATTTAAAGCCATTATTTAATATTACTTAATTTGAATTAGAAAATACCACGATAAGAAGTCATCTTATCGTGGTAAGAAATTGAATAGAGCTATTATTCTTCAGCAAAACAATAAGTGCAAATTTTATTACCGTCAGGATCACGAAGGTATGCAGCATATGCAGTCGGTGAAAAATCACGTGGTCCAGGCTCCCCGTCGCATGTTCCACCAGCGGCAAGTCCGGCTTCGTGGAATTTATGGACCGCATCACGTGTCGCGGCATTAAACCCTATCGTTCCGCCATTTCCGACAGTTGCTGGATTTCCATCAGTAGGTGTAAAAACGATGAAATCTGGCGTATCAATTCCATATAAAGTCGCCATTCCGCCAAAATCGCCAAGATTATTGACCCCTAATGCTCCAAGTGCGGCATCATAAAACTTTGCTGATTTCGCGCGATCGTTTGTTCCTACGCATGCGTGACTTAATATACTCATCTTATTTTCCTTTTATGCTGATTTTTGAACTGATAGATAAAAAATTATAGTGCTAATAAGAAAGTGGTGTCACCAAATTCAATATTCAAGAGCGTAAAGCATATAGAATGAAATAAATTCCTATAAAGGCCAGACAAGAGCAATCATTGGCAAGGCAACAATAGTAATGATAATTTCAAGGGGGAGCCCCATTCGCCAATAATCACCGAATTTATATCCACCCGGCCCCATAATGAGGGCGTTATTTTTATGACCGATGGGGGTGAGGAACGCGCAGGAACTGGATACGGCCACGGCCATTAGGAATGCATCGGGGTTTGATCCTAAACTATTGGCCATGCTAACGGCAATGGGGGCCATCATGACGGCGGTCGCCACATTATTCATCAAATCCGATAAGGTCATGGTGACGATGAATAATAATGCCATAACGAAAAAGGCGCTGTTGCCTGCGGCCAAATCAAGAATACCTGCGGCAATTAGATCGGTGGTGCCAGTGGTTTCCAATGCGCCACCAATGGGGATCATAGAACCCACCAAGACGATCACCGGCCAATCAACGGTGTTATATAAATCACGTAGCGGAATAATATTAAAGAGCACCATACCTAGCCCCGCAATTGAGAGAGCAATGGTGAGGCTGGTTAAACCCGTCGCGGCAGCACCGATAGCGCCCGCGAGCAGTAAAATAGCAATGCCCGCATGTTGGCGTTTTCCCATATTAAATCCGCGTGCAGCAAGCGGCAGCATCCCAAGTCTATCCATTGATTTGGACATACTGTCATTATCCCCTTGAAGCAGGAGAATATCACCCGGCTGAAACACCAATTCATGGAGTTGATTTCTTATGTTTTTACCCTGTCTAGAGACACCAAGTAGATTTAAGGCGGAACGGGATTTAAGCCTTATTTCACCGATTTTACGACCGATAATGCGACTATCGGCGGAAACGACGGCTTCTGATAAGGTAACATCATCATTTGAAAATAATGACTTATCATGATCGCCCCCTTTAATTTCTAAACTAAGTTTATGCGAAAATTCATCAAGCTCTTTTGGTTCGGTCTTAAGGATAAGTATATCTTCGGCCTCTAGCACACGTGTGCGACTTAGGCGTAATATGCGTTTGCCATTTCTAATTAAACCCGCAAGTCTCACATCACAAGTTTCTGCGACGTCATCAATTTCTTTTACGGTTTTTCCAACGGCTGCTGACCCTTGGGGAATACTGCATTCAGCGACATAATCATCGATATCATATAAATCATCTGTGGCGGATTTTGCCAGTCTGTCTTTTGGTAGGAAACGCCAACCAATTGTGCCAAGGAAAAAAATACCAACCACAGCCACTACTAATCCAACGGGTGAGAAATCAAACATCGAAAATGGCTCGCCCGCTACAGTTTCACGGTAATGGGCGATAACGATATTTGGTGGTGTCCCAATAAGCGTAATAAGCCCACCAAGGATCTAACCGAAAGAAAGCGGCATTAAAAGAAGTGCGGGTGAGCGTTTAACCTTTTTCGCGCTATCGATTATTGCTGGCATCAGAAAAGCCAATGCCACCACATTATTCATCATTGCGGAAAGAAGTGCAGAGAAGCTTGACATAATAGAAATCTGAAAAAACAAATTTTTAAGGGGAGGGACAACAATATGTGCAATACGGTCGATAACGCCGGATACGGCAAGTCCGCTGCTGATTACTAGGACGGCCGCAACGGTGATTACCGCCGGATGAGAAAAGCCGTTGAATGCTTGCTCAGGATCGATGACACCCGCCATGACGCTCACCATTAACGCACTGAAGGCAACGACATCATATCGCCATTTACCCCATAAGAAAAAAATAAACACCCCGACCAGAATAACAACGATGCTGATTTGTTCTTGGCTCAATGGTATTCCCCTTTGAATGGATTATGATGAAAGCATATGTTTTTTCTATAAATTCTTAAAAATGATGCTAGGGTACTATTCATAAAAATAAAACCAAAAAATAGGGAAACCTTAATATTTAGGGTGGGACGTGATGATTGAAAAATATTCGATGCTTGTATTGTATCTGGCTGTTTTAGTGGGATTAAGTATCTTTGCCGCAAAACGGGTTCACAATATCAAAGGGTATATCACTGGAAATAAAAAACTTGGTTACTGGGTTGCTGCATTTTCAGCGCAAGCCACGGGTGAAAGTTCCTGGCTATTACTTGGAGTAACTGGCATGGGGGCTATGGTTGGTTTTAGCGCTTATTGGATTGTCGTCGGTGAAATGATTGGCGTTGCTATTGCGTGGTTTTATATGGCTGAAAAATATAAAAAATTCACTGATCATTATGACAGTATCACGATGACTGATTATCTCGTTAGTCGCTTTAAAACGAACACCCATACCTTAAGAATAGTGGCTTCAGTATCGCTCGCAATATTCATCTTGATTTATATAAGTGCACAAATTGATGCTACCGGGTCGGCATTTGAACGTTTTCTGGATTGGGATTATCGGGTTGGTGCCGCCGTTGGTTTTTTAATTGTTGTGGCTTATAGCGTTATTGGTGGCTTTGTTGCTGTGGCATGGACCGATATGTTCCAAGGCGTTGTGATGGTTTTAAGCCTTGTTGCACTTCCTTTAACGGCATATTTAATGCTCGGGCCAACGGATCATGTATACGACACGCTTCAATCCATTGATCCTGGTCTTGTGAATATATGGGGCAATGGCGGTTTAACATCGATGAATTTTGCCATTGTTCTTGGCATGATGCTCATTGGCCTTGGATTTTTAGGGTCGCCACAGGTTTTCGCGCGTTTCTTATCCATAAAAAGTGTCGAAGAAATCAAAAGAGGGCGCTGGGTTGCCCTTATGTTTACTTTTCTTGTTGATGCGGCGGCGGTTAGCATTGGTGTATTGGGACGTTATTTATTCACGGAAGTTGGCACCGACCCGACCGATGTCCTTGGCAATGGTGCGCAAAATGTATTGCCGACAATGGTCGAATATGTGTTTCCGGCGATATTAGTGGGGCTTTATGTGGCTGCGGTTCTTTCTGCAATCATGTCAACGATTTCATCATTGTTGATTGTTGCCGCGGGTTCAATAACCCATGATTTATACCGTAAA
>Ga0222719_10004861_pt1 | contig 11718 bp, 16 predicted proteins | sample C33_34DmetaG_FD_165039 | JGI IMG/M metagenome (GOLD analysis project Ga0222719, IMG submission 165039) | Estuarine water microbial communities from San Francisco Bay, California, United States - C33_34D | ecosystem: Environmental > Aquatic > Marine > Unclassified | place: USA: California...
TGTTACATTTGAAACTAACGGCACACAAGCACTTACACAAGAGTTTAAGGACTTTTGGCATGTAGATAATGAAGTTACTAAGGATGTTGAATTATTCTTTAGTGTAAGTCCTAAACTATGGAGTGTAGCAGGTGAACAAGCAAAAAAAGCAATTAAGCCTGAAACAGTAGTAGAATACTTTAATTTATCTAACAGGGGACAACTAAAATTTGTTGTAGGCAGTGAGCAACATCAGTGGGTAGAGATGGAAGATGTTATCTCACAATTTAAAGCACAAGGTGTAGATTATCCGGTATGGGTTATGCCTGTTGGTGCTAGAGAAGAAGAACAAACAGCAACAGCCGGTGAAGTTGCTAAGATGGCATTTGAACGAGGATACAACGTGGCGGCAAGAGTTCATGTTTATCTTTTTGGTAATGCGATCGGAACATAAGGAATGAGTATGAACTTTATAAAGAAACTATTCAAGAAGAAAGAGCCGGACACATCTAAGCCTGGACTTACAGAAAAGGAAAAGGCAACGATGAAGAAGGAACCTTGGGTGGGTGTTTTGAACACACACGTAAACAAGGAAAATGTTCGAAATGGCTTTTTTGAACTTGACTGGAATGAGTATTTTATTATACAATTAAAACAACAAGGATACGGAGTTGATGGCGATACAGATGAAAGTATTGTAGATCGTTGGTTCCGAGAACTTTGTGCAAACGTTGTAGTCGATGGTGACTACGGAGGCCCACTTGACACTGGTAGTATAAATGCTAGTGCTATTAAAAGAGATAATGAATAAAATGTGTCATATAATAGTAGATACTGCAAACACGTTCTTTCGTGCGAGGCATGTAATAAATGGAGATGCTGATATTAAATTGGGTATGGCTTTTCATATCACACTAAACAGCATTAAGAAGGCTTGGCAGGATTTTAATGGAACACATGTTGTGTTCTGTTTAGAAGGACGTAGTTGGCGTAAAGACTATTATGAACCTTACAAGCGTAACAGACAAGAAGCACGTGATGCTCTTACTGAAAAGCAACAGGATGAAGAGACAGTATTCTGGGAGGCATTCGACACATTTAAACAGTTTGTAACTGACAAAACTAATTGCACTGTGTTGCAACATCCACAGTTAGAAGCGGATGATTTAATTGCTGGTTGGATACAACAACATCCTGAAAGCCAACATGTTGTTATTTCAACTGATACTGATTTTCAACAACTTGTGGCACCTAATGTAAAATTATATAACGGTGTGCAAGAAATAACGACTACAACTGAAGGATTCTTTGACAAAAAAGGTCAACTGATTATTGACAAGAAAACAAAACAGCCTAAAGAAGTAAACCCAGAATGGTTGTTATTTGAAAAATGTATGCGTGGAGATACAAGTGATAATGTGTTTTCTGCTTATCCTGGTGTTCGTAAGAAAGGCACCAAGAATAAAGTAGGATTGCTTGAAGCGTTTGAAGATAGACAGACTAAAGGTTTTAATTGGAATAATCTTATGTTACAACGATGGGTTGATCATAATGGTGAAGAACATCGAGTATTAGAAGATTATGAAAGAAACAGAAAACTAATTGATCTATCAGCTCAACCAGATGATATTAAAACAATTATAAAAGAAACTATCACTAATGCTATTAGTGCAAATAAGGACATTGATCAAGTAGGTATTAGACTAATGAAATTTTGTCACCTTTATGATCTTAAAAAGATATCCGATCAAGCACAAGCATATGCTGAACCATTAAATGCGAGGTATATTATATGACACAGATACAGGCAAAACCAATCATTGATAATAAATTTTGGATTGTTTTAGAAAATAATCAACGTGTAGGAACATTACGCAAAAATGAAGACAAATTTATTTTTAGTAATGAACATGGCATTAAAGTTTTTCATACAAAGAAAAGCATTACTGACGAATTTGGTAAGAGTTTTTTTGTTGCCAAAATTATTAAGGAAGCAGACGACGCTCAGCCAAATGAAGTTCATGGTTTTTACACTAGCACAAAGCCTCATAACTCAATGTATGATATTCAAAAAAAACTTCCATTGTTTACAAAGAGTGGAGATTCTAAAAGTTTATACTGCGCAGGATATTATGTAATACGTTTTGATAAAGGCTGGGTTAAGAGTTTCTGTCCTAAACTTATTACATTACAGCGTTACGGATATAAAGGACCTTTTAAAACAGAACTAGAAATGAAACAGGTATTGTCAAATGTCAACAAATAGTATTCCATCTGTAGATAAACTTCTGCAAAGAGTTGCCATTGCTGATAAAACGCAACAAAAAGAAATACGTATTAGTATAGAAGAAGCACGTATGCTAACAACAGAACTGGCACTGCTAACTGCTAATTTAAGCACAACAATTAGCGAAATTAAAAAATTGCTAGAAGATATTAAAAAATCAACCACAGAAGTTGATATTAAATTTGACGGTGGTTCCTTCTAAAAAAGATAAATATATACGTAGTTAACTAGGAATTACGTATATATGAGTAGACCAAAACCAACAATAATTCTCGAACACACAAATCGAGAAACATATAAAGTAGAACAGATACTTGAAAGCGAGGCTATCTGGGCTGTATTTTATCAAGATAAGCCTTTTAATCTAAAAAGTGGAAGTGCTATTTCTAGTTATCCGGGGCCGAAATATAAAAAAGTTTCTTTTTCAAATCCTGGACATGCAAGAAATCTTGCTAAAAAATTAAATAGACTTTTCAATACTAACGACTTTTCAGTTTATAGGCTTACTAGCGGAAAGAAAGAACAGTGATAGTTTCATTAGGTGGGGCACCAATTTATATAGAACAACTTGATAGTGTAAAAAAACATCAAGAAATGTTAAAACCTTTCATCGAAAATGAAAATTTTTGGAGAACAGCGGACGAGTGGAAAAGTAAAACAACAACTACTCATCAGCACGATAACAATCATGAACTTCCTTGGAACGAAATCATTCCAGAAATAAACAGTCATTTTGAAAACTATATTCAGATGTTTGATCCTCAAGCAGGATTTGAAGTTGAAACACATCCTTGGTTAAACAGATATGAAAAAGGAGACTGGCAGGAACAACATAATCATTTTGCTCCTGGTATTTTCTTTAGTATGGCATATATCATTACCGGAAACGATGAAAATAATTTTGTATTTTCTGACAACCCTTATTCTTGGTATTCACATTTTCGTGCAAAGGGTATCTTTAACAAATGGCCAGGAAGACAATTCATACCGGAACAACCAGACGGAACTCTATTAATATTTCCAAGCACGATAGATCATTTTGTTATGCCAAATAAGTCAGACAATCTTAGAATTTCAGCCAGTGCAAATTTTATAATTCATAAAGAGTAGTATTATGGATGTAAAAGATTCATATACTCAAGCCTTCCTAAAAGCAGCAGAAGAAGAAAATATAACTAAAGATCTTATTAGAACAAGGAAATTAGAATGGTGGTGGAATATTAGGTCCAAAGACTATGGAGGGTTACGTTTAACTGAAGCAGCAATGCAGTATATAGAGTTAGTTGCCAAACTAAAAGTATATAAAATAAGTTTTCCTAAAGACTTTTCAATTACGCCGCAGGTTCTTTTATGGCTTGACAATTTTATTGAGTCACCTTATTATATAACTAAGAAAACAATAACAGTATTAAAGGAAAAGTCAGCGTTTGAACTGTATTTGTTTAGCGGAGATGTCCAAAAATTAGGTTATAACAAGGCTTTATCCAAAAGATTAAACCAAGAATCACAGTAATAAACATAGCAGTTAATAAATAATTATAGAATGATGGAACTTAATACACTCGATGTCCTAAACAGTAGAGAAGTCAAAACGCTTCCTCCGCATTTTGCGAAGGTTCGTATTTCGAATAACGAGTCTTTTGATTATAAGATTACTGATTGGATTAAATCAAAATTGTCCGGCAGATTTTGTATAGTGTCGTATCCGTCGTTAGATTCAACAAATAGGTTTAAAACTGTCACTTTTGCCGGGTTTGAACAACAAAAAGAGTTAACATATTTTATGTTAGCGTGCCCATACTTAAGGAGAAACTAATATGGCTGAAGAAGTAAAAAATGAAACACCAGATGTAGCACAAACTGCTCCTGCAGATGCACCGAAAGCATCGGACGCACCTAATGGTGCTGCTGCACCTGAGTTAAACATTAGCGATCTTAATACTGTAAAGAGTATTATTGACATTGCTACAACTAGAGGTGCTTTTAAAGCAAACGAACTAGAAGCAGTAGGTAAAACTTATAACAAGTTAAATGCTTTTCTAGAACACGTAAGCAAACAAGCACAAGCAAATCAAGAACAACAAGGTGAAAAATAATGGCTAAAGAAACTAAACACGTTGGTAAACTAACCAATACTGGTGATAAAGTTGCAGTTGTATTTAGAACGGTTCCGGGTGAATCTAACAAAGCATTAGTAATGCAAACTGCTACACTAAAAGACGAATACCATAATGCACTTATGGATTTAATCGATTCAGAACAAGGTCAACAGTCAAACGAACTTGGAGAAATTATGTTTACAAGACGTTTTCCTGATGGCAGAAACATGCTAAGAGCAATTCAAGCAGAAGGACGCTTGGTAAAAGTAGACACTGATAATGTTACAATGACCCCTACTCCAATGTCCACTATTAAGTTGTCTGAACTTAACGCATTAATTGCTGAACAAAGAAATATGGCCGTTGACGAGTTATATACACTGGTAAGTGGTGCTCCAAAGGCAGGAGAAACAGTAACAGAGGTTCCAGAAACTACTCCTAGCGAAGAACCTATCCAAGCAGCCAACGACGGTGTTCTATCAGATGAAGACCTAGCAAAATCATATCGTAGTCAAGCAGATGCTATGTATAAAGAAGCAGCAAGATTACGTAGAGAAGCAGACGAACTTGATCCTCTTAAAAAGAAGACTAGTTCAAAGACTAAGACTGTAGAAGCCTAATAGTGACTCATAGGCAGTATTTTAAACCACCCCGACATCTGGTAAAAGAGTGGCCGGAGGTGTTCGAAGATTTATATATGGACACCATGCCGGTCGCTTATGTTGATTTAATGATACTGGAATTTAACGACGGTCGTATTTGGGAAATAAACATAAAAGATCAACTAAAGGATCACGACTCTAACGTGGTTGCACGTAAACTTCTTGACACCCTAAGCGAATATAAAGATACAATTAAAAAGTTAGATTTTAAAATAGATATTGAAAAGTTAAAAGAAGATATCAAATTAAGAACAGATAAAATACTTTAGTTCTTTCTAGTATTTCCGTAATGAATAACCTTATAGTTATTTGATGTGTGTTGTCTCCAAGGATCAACAACAATACTATTAGATGTTAAATTTCCATAAAGAGTTGGATGAGCAAGTAGAACAACTGCTCTATATTCATTTTTATCTTCGCCTATTGCAACAGGATCAATTTGCATAGGTTGCCTTCCTTGATCAGCACAATAATGGCCAACCAGCAAACTATAACTTCCGTCTATATACGGAACTCCTGGCTTATATGCTATTCCATTAAGAAGAATTGGAAGTTCGTGTTCTTTAGATATTTTTACAAGTAGGTCAGCAATATTCTTTGCCTGTATTTCTCTAGCATTCATTATTGCATCAAATATATCATAACCTAAATCTAGTTGGCTTGCCATATAACGTAACGCAATGTTATCTCTAGGGTGGCATGCTCCTCCGTCGCCCATACCTGCTTTCATGTAGGCCTTGCCCATAATACGTTGAGTGCTTTTTGCTAATGCATCAGTTACAACATCAACATTAATATTACCTTGCTTAACAGCAACATCTTGAATCATGTTTACTAAACCTATCTTAGCACTTATAAATGTATTGTAAAATACCTTAATACATTCACATTCGTCCCATGTTCCAATTTCGTATCTTGGATCATTTTCCATAATCGATTCATAGAACTGTTTGAGCTGTTCAGCGTCACCGGTTAGACTTCCGTCTTGCGTTCCTATCATAACCATTTCAGGATTGATCATATCCCAAGCAACAGTTCCCATTGCTATCAAATAAGGGTTATACACAAATCTTGGATTAGTAATTAAAGGAATAAATTCTCTTCTAGTTGTTCCGGGTAATACAGTTGATATTAAAACCAATAATTGATCCTTGCTCATGTGTTCATTTGCCTCTGCAACAACACTCTTTACAATATCGTAAGAAAAATCTTTTGGTTCTAAATGTGCAGTAGGTGCTCTGCCATCATACGCAGGATCATGAGGAGTTGGAACTGCAATAAAAACTATTTCTCTATCAGCAACACATTCAGCAATGGTGGGCTTTACACTGACATATTTACTATCTACGTCAACTATATCGTATCCGTTTACTTCATGCCCTTTTGTAGCAATTACTTCAGCACAAGGTAAGCCCAATTTGCCCAATCCAATAAATCCAATTTTCATTAATTTTTCCTTATTATACTATCCAAAAGTATTTACATAAACACAAAATAAAGCGATTTAAACTTGGTTTTGCAGTTTATAGTCAAGTATACCATATGCTACATTAACGCCGCTGTATGACGCTTAAAATGCGTTTAAGACCTAGAAATTTAAAGGTTTAGATAGTTTATTGTGCTTGAGAGTGTGTTTATTTTGAGCAGTAATTTGGCGAGCAACATATAGCCATTCCTTTAATTGATTTCTGTCCAAATTGCATAATCTCTCTATTTCATTAACAATGGCTATCATTCTATCTCCATGATCAGTTATTGAATCATAACTTTCATCTATAATAGGATGAAAAGTTTTGTATCCCATATCCTTCAAATACTGCAAACTGTGAGGCGCAGTTGCAATTATAAAAGGATGACCCATTGCTATTGCCTTAAAAGTTTTTTCGCTAAAAAAAGGAATTCCTTCATGATACGTGGTTTCATTTACTACACTAAAATAAGTTTCAGCATAGTGGTTGTTAATACTGTTTTCATGCATTGCTCTATTTGTTACTAGGTCTTCAAGATCTAAATATAAATCAGGCATATTAACTATGTCGCTATTTCTATCTAATATCTCCATAATTCTAGGATGATTAGAATATATGTGTCTTAGATATCTATAGGCTCTATTCCAATCTATACCGTCATCTGATTTTGCCATGCTTATGTAACCTTGATCTAAAAGATTTTTATCTTTTAACAGTGTTACCATGAGAGGTCTATGTATCCTCCACCGTCTGTTTAGATTTATAAATTTCTTTTGATACTTCTTTTTCTTTGGTAATGTTTCTAAGTTTTCAGTTTGTCTTATAGCATCTTTTCCTACATCTTCGAATATGCTAAAATATTCTACTTTTATTTCTGGCAATTTTAATTTAGCAGCGATATTTTTTACATAAGGTAGAATGTTAGGAACAGCAGTTAAAAACATTATCTGTTCTGCAGGTATAGATTGTTTGATAACAATTTCATTGTAAATCATATCAACAGTTGTTAAGAAATATTCTAAACTATTATCTAAAACTAAAAATACTTTTCTATCTCTAATTTGTTGCAGTTGATCTTCATTTAATATTTCGTTTAAGGGAAACACCGTGAAACTTTTATCATTAGAGAATTGCAAATAATAGTAATCATACTTGTGCTGTTTACTAAATTTATTCTTATACTCTATTGCATTATTATACCCAGTCTTTATTATTTGGGGATTTGATTCATCGTATGTTAATATATACAAAGGTTCATTTAAACAAGACATTATAATCTTCCACAATGTAATACATGCTCTTTCCAGAAAGCATCACAATCGTCTAATGTTTTACAATTTAGAACCATAGTTTCGTATTGTTTTGCAAAGTTTTCCATCTTATCTGTAATTAATTCAGGAAATACTTTCTTTAGATATGTGTAATGTCCCATGGGTGTTGGATGATAATCTGCAGTCTGTCCTTGACCGTTTCTTCCTCTAATAGGAGTTTGAGGCCAAACACCGTTGTAAACTGTATCAACAACATTAGGTAATACTTTATCTTTAGTATCCTTAAAGAATTCTAACACGTCGTCAGTCTGGCTTTCTTTATAACTGTCAGAAATAGATACTTCATCAAATTTGCACATAGCCATCATTGCTGTATCACAAGGTAAATTCTTTAAAAAATGACTCGTGGTTTCTATCAATGATAAATCTCTTATAAGATAAAATCTAGTGTCCGCCCATTTATACACAAATTCCATATCTATTACTCCTTGTGTGTAAATGTTTCCAGGTGTTTCCCATCTTTGATTTTTATATCTATCTTCTCTGCTCACACTACTCCACATAACTAAAACGAGATCATCTTCTGTAAAATTATGCTTTATATTTGCTTCTACAATTGCAGATGAAATAAACAGATTACCTGCCCCTGTTCTTCCATAATTATAGTATTCTGGAATTTCTTGAGATAGAATATCTGCCCATGTAGGCCAGTAATAGTTTGTTAAACTACACCCAAATGTAAACAATCTTTTATATTCATTAATTTTGCGCATAGTATACCTCTGATCTTTTTACTGCTTCTCTTATAGCGTCATGATAAAAATTACTTTCTCTTATGTGTTTAAAATTATGTTCGATAGCAGGAAGAGATTCTTTTATCTTCTCTAATTTATATTCTCTCGATGATTCAACCCACTCTTTTAAAATTTTATGCACTACGTCAAATCTTGTTTTAGGATCAACTATGCTATCATATTCTGTGCCAAACCCTAAAAAATCTACTTCAAACCCAAGTTCCTTCAACCCATTTAATGTTCCTGCTCCGGCAATAACCAAAAACGGATGTCCCATCGTAATAGGTTTAAAAAGTTTTTCAGTAAGAAAAACGGTATTGTCTACAAATATTGTTTCTGTAATTACAGACAACAAACTGTTTACATATATATCAACATTGTATTGATTAGCAGCATTTGTAACTGACCAGTCACCGTCTATAAACTTTGGAAAGTGTGTTCTAAAAATTCTATTTACTGTTGCAATTTTAAATCCTGATAGATTTGCTGCCGCAGCATCGCTATATCTTACTTCATTGCCACTTACGATTCCTTTATCTAGAATTTTTTCATTTACTAATTTACAAAAGTGTGCTCCTCGATGTGGTCGATAAACTCTATTAAGACTATTATAATCCTTTGCATCTACATTGCGTATGGACGCTGATACAACAGGCGAAGTTGGCATTGTATTATCCCAAAATATTTTTCCGAAATGATTTGAATACATAACTTCAAATAATGGTTGATTACCGTCTAGCCATTTAATATAATCCTGTTCTATATTCTTATTACCTTGCATGATTAATACTGATTGATTAGGCAACTCCATATCTTGAATAGCAGATGTGGTTGCAGCAAATCCATCTATAATATCATTTACCATAGGGCCGCCTTCTCTATCTGCACAAATTATGAGTCGTAATTTTTTATTTTTAGTTAACTCTAGAATGTTATCGGGCAAACATCGTAAAATATGCTTTGGACCCTGTTCTCCGGCTTGGCCTGTCCACCAATTTGGATCTCCATTTACATCTATAAAATAAACTCCTGGTTCTTGTAAATCGTCTAACGAATAAAAAGGAACATTCATTTCTGTAAGTTCTTTTTTGAGAACACTTCCTGGAGCAACCAGCCACCAAGATTTATCAGCATTTGATTCTAAATTTCTAATATTAGATTGATTTTTTATTAGCGTATCAAAATATATTTTCATAATATAATTTCCTTCAGTTCAGGAAACGTATCTACAAAGTTTCTGTTTCTAATTTTATCATAATACAGTGTGTTGTCTTTAAACTGTTTTGCTAATTCAACATTATAATTACTATTTTTTAATTGAGAAATTACTTTTTCTATTTCGTGTTTAACATGTTTATTGTATTTTTCTTTATTAGAAAGAAGTTTGTCTATAGTTTTATCTTTTAGATCACTGGGCAACACATTAAAACTATAAAAATGAGGATGAATAATATTATAAAACTGTGGTCTGTGCGTTTGTTTATCAAATAAATTATTGTCATAAAGACTATCTAAAAATTCAGGTATGGTGCTAACATTAAAAACAGATATCACTGAACTACTGTGCATTTCAACATTATGACAATCTTTTTTTATCTGTTTAATATTAGATTCAATGACACTCCAGTCTGTTCCTTCTCTGATGTATTCTGCTCTTTCTCCCCAACTGTCTAGACTAGCACCTATTCCTACCCGTCTAAAATTTTTCCAAAGTTTTAACACAGACTTGTTTTTATATTTAAGGTTACTAAGATTGGTATTGTAATCAATATCTACATTTGTTCTATTAATGCTTATTAGGTATTCTAGAATTTCATAGTGTTTGTCCGTAAGTAAAGGTTCGCCTCCTGCAAAATAAAAAGTTTCAATACTCTTAAAATAAGGTTTAAATTGTTCATACAACTTATCATTATCATCTCCGCCGGCAAAAATATGTATTGGTTTCTTTTTTCCGTGAGCATTATCTTCTTGAGCCCATGTAGAACTATAAGTAGAACTACAACTTCTGCATTTAAAATTACAAATGTTGCTCCATCTAACATCAAGATACCTTAATTTTATATCTGTTAAATAACCATCTGAATTAATTTTTTTAGCATCGGAAATATAATTCTTAAACTGCTGGTTCATAGATTGTCTAAAACTGGTATTTCCAACATCTTCATTTCTGTAACAAGCACTACATTCTTTACAGCGTTCACCTCTTAACATTTTAGAACGCATTTCTTTATACTTAGAACCGTTTAATATTTCTTCAATAGTATTATCACGAACATTTCCCATATGCATATGATGATCACCTATGCAGCAAGGAAGCACCGATCCGTCAGCATTTGCATAAATGTGTATCCACGGTAAAATACAAAATGTATCAGACATGTTTCCATCCAGTTTTATTTAAAAGGTAATTTGCCCACTTAAGGTGCATCTCATCATTAGGATGAGGAAAATGATAAGGATTATTATGTAAATAATTATTAGATTTTTCTATTATGTTTAACATGTCTGATACATATTTAGAATCAAACTTTATCTTATGACCAAAGTCTTCCTGAAATCCTGCTAACCATTCAACAGCATAAAAACTAGGCATTTCAAGTTCAATCCCGAGACAACTAGCACTATATTTTATCCAGGAATCCTTTATTATATTAAAACTATAATTTCTGTTTGTTGTGTTTATTGAACAAAAATTTTTCCACAAAATAGGAATAATTTTTTTATTAGGATCGTTATATTTTTTAATTTCTCTATCATAAATGTTGAAAAATATTTCATCATATCTTTTAAGCCATTCTTTAAAATCAATAACTTCAGTAGTGTCTGTGTATAACTTGTGCAAGGGATGGTCTTCAAGCCTTTGCAATATTGGTTTTTCTCTACTAGGTTCAGTCATTTGCATTGATACATAAATTTTTTCATAATCTAATGACCAAATGTATTCTAATATTCTTCCTAGTTCCTGAAACATAAAGGCGTTACAATTTCCTGGAACTGCATATTGATAATAATCACAATCCATGGTGACTGTCATTGCAGGTCCATAACAATTTATAATTTGAGAATCAAAATTAAATCTACCTATGCCTGTTTCAACTTTAGGCAATGATTCGCCGTAGGTCCAACTTTCGCCAATAACCAATAGAATATTTTTCTT
>Ga0222719_10004862_pt1 | contig 11717 bp, 19 predicted proteins | sample C33_34DmetaG_FD_165039 | JGI IMG/M metagenome (GOLD analysis project Ga0222719, IMG submission 165039) | Estuarine water microbial communities from San Francisco Bay, California, United States - C33_34D | ecosystem: Environmental > Aquatic > Marine > Unclassified | place: USA: California...
GAGAGGTAATAAAATCGTAGTGGAAAATGATGGTACTACTGGTGATATTATAAGAGTTTCTTGTGATACTGCAACATCTTTAGATGCAATAGTATCAGTTTTAGAGGATGTGTAATTAGGAGTAAAATATGAATAATAATCGTATAGGAGTAAATCCAACTAGTCTAATAACGCCAGGCACATTTTTTTCTAATTATAAAACTATAACAAACAGTTTAACTTTTGAAACGTCAAATGAAAATGGTATATTGATTGGTCCCATAGAAATAAGTGGAGCTAGTACAACAGTCACTATATCAGGCGACGGAATTTTTACGATTTTATAAATAAAAAGGGAGAATTATGGCAAGCACATTAAAAGTAGACCAGTTAGAGGGACAAAGTGGTAGTACGCTTACCATTCCTTCTGGTCAAACATTCGATATTAGTAATGCTACGGTAAGTTTACCAACAACAGTAGCTACTACAGCAGGATCACAAACTTTAACAAATAAAGTTATCAATACCGCTTCAAACACAATTACAGTTGTTGAGGCAGATATTTCTGACTTAGGTTCGTATATTACGGCTTCAAGTTCAGATACACTAACAAACAAAACTTTAACGTCACCAACTATTAATGACCCGGTTATTAATACTATTGATGACAGTAATGGTAACGAAGAAATTATATTTACAACAACTGCTTCAGCAGTAAATGAATTAACTGTGGCTAATGCTGCTACAGGAGATGGTCCTATTTTATCAGCAACAGGTGGAGATACTAATGTTGATTTAAACTTAACACCAAAAGGAACTGGAAAAGTTACATTTAATGGTCAAGGAAAAATTGAAAGTATTATTGAAAAAGTTACAACTGAAGCCACAGCTGCTACAGGAACTATTAACTATGATGTTTTAACACAAGCAGTATGGAATTTCACAACTGATGCATCAGCTAACTGGACATTAAATATTAGAGGTGATGGATCAAATTCACTAGATTCAATTATGAACACAGGTGAGGCAATCACAGTAGCACATATTGTAAAACAAGGTGGAACAGCATATTATAATTCAGCTGTACAAATTGATGGATCATCTGTTACTCCAGAATGGCAAGGTGGCACAGCTCCAGCTGAAGGAAATGCAAGTTCGTTAGATACTTATACCTATACAATTATTAAAACTGGAAGCGCTACATTTACAGTATTAGCTTCTCAAACACAGTTTGCGTAATAAATTAAAAGGAGAATAATAATATGCCTATATTAGGTTCATTCGGAGCAGCATCGAAAAAAGGTTTCGCTGGTGGAGCCGCTAAACCAGCTGAAGTTGAATATTTGATTGTAGCCGGAGGTGGCGGGGGTGGAAAAGACCTTGCAGGCGGCGGCGGAGCTGGTGGTTTTAGATTATCTTTTGGTACAACACCTCTTTCATCTGGAGAAGTAATTGGCATGGAACTTGGTGCTCCATACACAGTAACTATTGGATCTGGATCTGGAGGAGGAGCTTCAGCAGCTGAAGGACAAAACTCTAGTTTTGGATATTTAGATGGAACATTTGCTGCAACAGGCGGAGGAAGAGGTTATGGTGGACAAATTAATACACCGTCGCCTACTACAAATGGTGGCTCTGGTGGTGGAGGTCCTGGATCTGGTAATGAAGGAGGTTACACTCCTCCAGAAGGAAATCCTGGTGGAGGTTCAACATCTGGTGGTGGCGGAGCAGGAAATGCAGGATCAGGAGGAACAGGTGGACCTGGAGGAAATGGAGCACCTGACGCAAATATTTCAGGTTTAGGAGATACAACATTTGCTGGTGGTGGCGGCGGAGGCGGCTACATCGGAAACTCTGGCGGACCAGGAGGAACTGGCGGCGGAGGAAATGGCGGAAACAGACCTGGCGGATCAGGAAATGCTGGCTCAAGTAATACCGGTGGCGGCGGAGGCGGCGGCGGTGCTGACGGCGGAGGACCAGGCGGCGGAGGCGGATCTGGAAGAATAACTTTTAGAGTTCCTTCATCAAATTCATTAACAGTTACACCAGGTACAAACACTACGGGCACAACTCCTGGCGGTGACAAATATGCAGTATTTACAGTAACTGGAACGGTACAGGTAGACTAATGGCTACATTTGCAGAAATTGACAATAACAACTTAGTTTTAAGAACAATAAAAGTTGATGATGCGGAAGCATCAACACCAAGTGTTGGTGAACAATACTGTAAAAATTTATTAGGTGGAAATTGGAAACAATGTTCTTTCAATACATCAGGAAACGTTCATAGTGATGGTGGAACACCTTTTAGAAAAAACATGCCAGCTGTAGGTTGGATTTGGGATGAAGCAAAAGATGGATTCATAGAACCACAACCTCACGATTCTTGGACTTTAAATAATGACACTGGATTATGGGAAGCACCAGTTGCTAAACCTACAACTCAAAATGTAGATGAAAATATATTTGTTTATGGAACAGAGTGGAACGAATCAGCTCAAAGATGGGAAGCCACAGAATATGATAATGCTGGAGAGGCTACACCTAACAAATATTACTGGAATGCAACTAGCCTAAACTGGCAAACGATCTAATACCTTTACATTAATAAAAATTGATGTGAAACTTATGATGTGAAACTTATAAAGATTTATAATGATATTAAAATACTCCTATTGGTTTTTTCCTAAAGTCATACCTAAAAATATGTGTAACTTCATTATTAATGAAGGTTTAAATTTACCTCATAAAAAAGGATTGATAGGTGGACACGAAGGAGAAAATAAAAACTCTAATCTAAGAGATTCAGATGTTGTTTTTATGAGAGATCCTTGGGTTAGGCATATATGTGAACCTTATATACATTTAGCTAATAAAAATGCAGGTTGGAATTTTCAATTAGGTGGAACAGAAGATCCACAATTTACTATATACGGCAAAAATCAATTTTATGATTGGCATGTAGATAGTTATGGAGAACCTGACAAATTTAACACTATTAGAAAGTTATCTATGTCACTTCTTTTATCTAATAAAGAAAATTATACAGGTGGACAATTTATGTTTGATATTAATAAAAAAAAGTTTGAATGTAAAGAAGTGAGAGAACAAGGATCCATTGTAGTTTTTCCGTCCCATACGAATCATATGGTTAAACCTGTTACCAAGGGCACTAGATACTCTTTAGTTCTTTGGATGAAAGGTAATCCATTTGCATGAACAGTATATTACGAGAAGATCATATTGCTATATTTGAAAATGCTTTGCCAGACAAAATGGTGGATGTGTATTTAAAATATTATAAGCGATGTGAAAAAGAAGGTATAGTAGGTGAACGTAATTTACGTTCATGGGATGTTGCAGATACAGCTGTGTCAACACTTTCAGATCCTTTTTTTATTAATAAGCTAGACTTACCTTATGTTAATAAACCTTTTATAGATCATTTTTTTAAAAACATTTATCCTATCTATGCAAAAAAATATTCTATTTTAGATCATTTTCAAAAACATACTATCTTTGATATTAAAATACAAAAGACATCACCTGGTGAAGGTTATCATAGTTGGCATTGTGAAAATACAAATATGCAATATAGAAATAGAATTATGGCTTTTATGGTTTATTTAAATGATATTAAAGAAGGTGGAGAAACAGAATTTTTATATCAAAAATGTAGATTTAAACCTAAACGAAATACTTTATTGCTTTGGCCATCCGGTTTTACTCACACTCACAGAGGTAATCCTCCAATATCAGGAGATAAATATATTATAACTGGGTGGATAGAATACGGGACACCAATGCTATGAGTTTTAAAAAAAATCATTACCAAGTAATTAAGAAAGTTATATCTAAAGATATGGCTCATTATTTTTTTAATTATTTAAGGTTTAGAAGACAATTGTTATGGATTTTACAACAAGAAAAATGTTTAATACATGCACTAGATACAACTTATGGAACTTTCGGCGATCCTATGTTTAAAGAAAAAATATATTGTGTGTATGGAGATCCAGCTCTTGAATGCTTACTAGTTATGTTAAAACCTAAAATGGAAAAAATTACAAATTTAAGTTTAGTACCTACTTATTCTTATGCAAGAATATATGAAAAAGGTAATGAATTACATAAACACAAAGATAGAATACCTTGTGAATTTTCTACGACTTTGAATCTAGGTGGAGAAACATGGCCTATATATGTAGAAGATAAAAAAATTATTTTAAAACCTGGTGATATGTTAGTTTACAAAGGTGAAGAACTAGAACACTGGAGAGAACCTTTACCAAAAGGAGAATGTGGTCAAGTGTTTTTTCATTACAATGATGTTAAAAGAAAAGATAAACAACCTTATGATGGAAGAATTTGGTTGGGTATGCCAACTATATGCAAGAAATAATTAAATATAAATTAATTAAGTTTCCATTTAAACATCATAAAAAGTTTAAAAATAAATTATTATCACATTTTAAACAAGAACCTTTTAATAAAAGGAATAATGTAAATATGGATGATATATATAAATGTGACTTTAACAATAGTACAGATCCTAGTCGTCCATGGGTAGAAATGTTATTACCAAGTTTTATGAAAAGCTTTGAAACTTTTTTAAACCAGATGGAGTTTAAAACATTACAATTTAAAGATATTTGGTTTCAACAATATAAAAAAGATAATACTCATCACTGGCATATTCATGGATGTACATTTACTGGAGTCTATTATGTGAAATACAATGAAAAATGTATTGGTACAGAACTTATAGATCCTATTACTAAAAAAGTTATGATGCCGGCTGTATACGAAGGAGATGTTATTGTATTTCCTTCTTATGTAAAACATAGAGCTCCGCCTCAAATAACTAATACTTTAAAAACTATAATCTCTTTTAACTTTGACTGTGATATATAATAAAGGCATACACCCCGACTGTGGAAAGAAATATAAATTCGTAAAGGATATATTAATAACTCCTTTCTATACTGAATCTTTCTGTGATGAATTAGTGGCTATTTGTGAAGAAAAGAAAAAAGAATTTGCCCCTTATATTGTCTACAATCAATCAGAAGGTGAAACAGATAATTGTCCTTGGGACACATTATTTTTTACAGATATAGAAAAAGATTTATTTAAAAATTTTTGTATACAATACAAAGAAAGAATATCTCCCCTGTTGTTTACTAAATTTCAAGGTAGTTATATTTCAGGTTGGTTTTGTCCAATGATTATTAAATATCATCATAAAGGACAAAATGTAAAACTACATAATGATACAAGTAAATTTACTTTGAATGTAAAATTAAATACTAACTTCAAAGGATGCCATGTAGAGTTTCCAAGGCAGAAATGGACTAACAAAGATATACCAAAAGGATGGTGTTTTGTTTGGCCTTCACAGGTTACTCATCCACACGTAGCTTATCCATTAATATCTGGAACTAAATACTCCTTGTCTTCTTGGACGCATCCTGTAAATTGGGATCAGAATAAATTGAAAGGATCTATTTATGATAAAGATATTAAATAATTTAGTTTCGCTAGAAAAACAAAACAAAATAAAAGATATTTTAAACTCAGATACTTTTCCTTGGTTTTACTATGGAACTATTTTAAGCGATAAAGAAATTAATACACCAGGTAATAAAAATATTACTTTGACACCAGCTTATGTTCATACATTATTTCTAGCACCTAAAGGAGTTAATTCAGATGCATATTATCTTTTTTTAGATTCTATTTTACCAGATTTAAACATACCCATACGAGATATTTTAAGAGTTAGAATTAGAAGAACTTTACAAAAACCAGGTCATACAAAAGATAAATATAATTACCCTCATGTAGATTTAGAAAATGAAAAAAATTACAAAAGTTTAATTTATTACGTAGAAGACTCTGATGGAGATACTTTTTTCTTTGATAAAAGATATAAAGAAGGTGATCCTACTTTTTTAAATAAAGGATATAAAACTATAAAAAGAGTTACACCCAAACAAGGCAAATCAATTTATTTTGATGGGGACATCTATCATGCAGGCAATAATCCAATTAAATATGACAAAAGAACAGTCATCAACTTTGATTTTACAACTAATGAATAATATTATTTTTCATACTAATGTTTTACCTAATAAACTTATTAAAGAAATAAAAACCTATGTTCAAGATACTGTCCAGGACAAAAGATGGCAGACAAGTTATCATTGGCCAGAGTTTATTAGAAGAACACCTTACATTCCAATTTTAAGCTTAGATCAAAACTTAAGCATATATAACCAAGTAAGAAAAATATTCAGCAAAATTTTTCCTCCTAGTAAAAAGTTCGGTATGCAAGTTAATTATTTTCGTTGGCCTCCACATAGTTATATACCTATGCATGATGATGGACATAGAGTGGCAGCAGCTACAATTTATTTAAATGAAGAATGGTATCCTAATTGGGGTGGATTGTTTTTATATAAAAGAGAAGAAGATCCCCAGATTAATACCTTTTTTCCTTCTTATAATTGCTGTGTAATTAATAATAATCAGATATTACATGGCACATCAGCAGTAACTAGTGAAGCACAAGATAGAGAAACAGTGCAGGTATTTTGGTATGAAAGAAAAGATGTTAAGTAATTGGGATAAAGCAAAACCTATTATTGAAAGTGGCAATAGAGCTGTGCCTTTTGTCGTTCCACCTAAAGCATTTGCATGGTTAAAGAAAGCTGTTAACAAAGCTAATCGCCATGCTAATAAAACTTTAATTGGACATATTAAAAAAGAATATCATATAGATAATATTGACGATGAATTTAAAAATTTCATTTTGAAAGATTGTTTAGCTAACCCTATAATATTTTCTCACACACAAAGAATAAATATTTTATCACAATCTTGTAAATTTTATATTGATGATCTATGGGTAAACTTTCAAAAGAAACATGAGTTTAATCCTCCTCATACTCATTCAGGTTTGTATTCATTTGTTATCTTTGTAAAGATTCCTTACGATTTAAAAAAAGAAGAAAAATGTTTTAGTGATATTGAAGAAAATAAACTAAATGTTAGATACAATCATACGTCTAAATTTGCATTTTTAAATGTAGATTATACTGGAGAGATAAGATGTGATCTTTTGAATGTAGATAAAAGTTTTGAAGGCAAGATGATTATGTTTCCTGCAAAACAATCACACCAGGTTTTTCCATTTTATACAAGTAATGATTATCGAATCACAGTATCAGGCAATCTTAAATTTAAGGTATCTTAATATTGAAATGTAGGATAAAAGAATAAATAAAGGATTAAATAATAAAGAATATATAAAGGATTAAATAATAATGAGTACAGCAACATTTACTAAAAAATATTTAAAAGATGCTAGGTTTCCTAGTGAGAAAACACGTAAAACGCAATTATGGGACGTGTCTGGTATTTTAAAAGATAGATATAATCAAAGATTTCGTTTTGATGTAAGACCTTTAATAGTTCAAAAAGATGGGACAACAGCTAAAAAAGGATCTACTCGAACTAAAGCTGATAAAATGGTTATAGAAACTTTAAGTCAATGGTGGATTATTGATATTAAAGAATTACATGAATACATATTAAAGAATAAAATTAAAGCTCTACATTTAGAGAACATAGCAAAGGAGTTAGAATGGACAGTAATATTAGAGAAATAAAAAATTTTTTAGAAGAAGATACTTACAATAATATTAAAAAAATCATTAGATCAAATGAGTTTGCTTGGTTTTATTATAACGAACAATCTTTTATAGATAAATATTATTTTCAACATACCTTTTTTGATTGGTATGAAAAGACCTCACCATTATTTGATGAGATATTTCCTATATTAGAAAAATTAAAACCTAATATGATAACTCAAGTCAAAGCTATTTTGTTCACGAAAGAACGTTCTATTTATGAAACTCCTATGATGAGAGATAGATTTTTTGATTGTAAAACAGCAGTTTTATTTTTAGATTCCAATAATGGTAAATTAATTATAGAGAATGGTGTTGATAAAGTTGAGATTTCACCTGAAGATAATAAAATGGTTTTATTTGAAAACTCTAAATATGCAACTGTTGTACAACAAAATTATGTAAGAGGGATAAAACTTATTATTAATTACATATGAAGTTTTGTTATTATTGGTATCAAGATGTATACAAACCTGCTCAAATAAAAAAGATAAACAAATTTATTTTAGCAAATCATAATTCTAAATTACAAGACAAACCATCTGAAAAAGCTGTTAAAACTGCAAAGGTTTCTGTGTTAGATTTAAATACTTTAAGAAACTGTGAAGTTATAAAAAATCTTGAAGATTTAATTGATAGCACTAATAATCAATTTTTTAATTTTACCACTAGAAATTTTACAAAATTTGATTGTGTGAATCATAATATCTACAAAGCTGATGTATCAGGTCAATATGAGTGGCACTATGATGGTGAGTCTTTTGACAAAGGTTATACATCTAAACTTACAACGTTAATTAATTTATCTGAAAAAAAATATGAGGGTGGGGATTTGTATATTTGGTGGGGGGAATCATTACACGTAAAAGAATTTAGTAAACCAGGTTCAGTACTAGTATTTCCATCTTTTATGGCACACAAAGTTACGCCAGTTACAAAAGGAGAAAGAATAACATTAGCAATTTGGAAGAAAGGACCATGGTGGGAATGAAAGGTAAAATTACTCCAGTTTTTTCTAAAGCTATTTATTCTCAAGTGTTGGGTAATACAGACACGGCTAAAACAATAAAAGTATTAGAAAAACTAGAAACAGCCTGTGCTTACCAAAACTCTGCACAAAAAGAAACAGAAGATTACCTACATGTAACTCATACTTCTTATGATAAACAAGTTTTAAATAAATTACCTAAATTAAAAAAACAATTATTAAATGCTTTTGCAGAATATAAAAATGAAGCTTTTGAATATAGACGTAACGAATTTAAATTGACTACGTCTTGGATTAGTAAAACAAGTAAAGGTCAATCTTCTTTTCCTCACAACCATAGGAACTGTATGTTTAGTGGAGTGTATTACCCACAGATGGATGAAAAATCTGCAGCTATTTTTTTTGAAGATACTACCGATCAAAGATTTAATGTATTACCTAGTAAATGGAATATGTATAATACTAAAGAGATTATGGTTAAACCAGTGTCGGATATGGTGTTATTTTTTCCTAGTGAAATGTATCATATTGTAGGCACTCACAAATCCAATAAGACACGATACTGTATAGCTATGAATTTTATGCCTATTGGAAAACTAGGAGACGCTGATTCTTTTGTTGATTTACAAGTAAAAAATTAATAGTAAACAAAAAAAAGTAGTTTATTTAAATGATTTAATAATGGAGTTAGATCGGAATATAATAATAACTAAAAATTAAATTATTTAAAAAGATAATATAAATATAAACATAAATATAGTTAAGGAGTGAATATGACTGAACAAATTGAAGAAAAAACATTTACAATTGATGGTAAAGATTACAAAGAGTCTGAATTATCATCAAGATGTCGTAATATAATTTTTAGTAGAACTGAAATACAACAATCTAAAGTAAGACACGAAATGGAAATTGAAAAAATTGATGTTTTAACTAATTACTACAATATAGAAATTAAAAAAGAATTAGATAAAATCAAACAATAATGGCTGCTGTTGCTAATTTAAGAATAGACCAAGGGACTACATTTACGTCAGACGTAACGGTGACCGATAATTCAGGTACCGTCTTTAATCTTGCCGGATATACAGCTCAAGCAAAGATGGCATTAGGTTATTCTTCTACAAGAACAAGAGTTACAATATCAACGGCAATTAGCGACCCAGCAACTGGTATTGTGACCTTATCTCTAACAGCAGATCAAACTAGTGATTTAGAAGCTCCAGCGAGATACGTATATGATGTTGAAATAACAAGAACATCTGATAGCACAATTACAAGAGTTATTGAAGGTATTATCACAGTACACCCACAAGTGACTACTTAAATTATCTAATTTTTTAAGTATATTATTGTTATAAATATATTATAAAAGAGAGATAAATTAATGGTCAAAGCTGTTATTAACAATAGGGGTGGTACAACCGCTAAAATAAATACTTCAACGTCTTCAGGACCTCAACAAGTATCTGTTCAAGTCCCTAGTAGCGGTTCATCAAATTCATTTAGATCATTAACAGACGTAAACGCTAGCTCTCTTTCTGACGGTGCTTTAATTCAATATGATGCTTCATCTGATAAGTTTACAACAAGAAACGAATTAGAAACAACCACAGGAACGTTAAAGTTCAACGGTGGTCAGTTTTAGGAGAATTAAATGGCAACAGTAATACAGATAAAACGATCCTCGGGAACTTCCAAACCGTCAGCACTCGCTCAAGGGGAACTAGCCTATTCATATGGTGTAGGTGGTAGTTTTGGTGAACAACTTTTTATAGGAACAGGTGTTGAAACAGACGGCGAAGCCGCTAACATAGATGTTATTGGTGGTAAGTATTTTACAGACAAATTAGATCACGCAATAGGGACACTAACAGCCTCGTCAGCTTTACTAGTAGATAGTAATAAAGCGATTGATGAAATCTTTATTGGTAATTCATCAACAGTTGGTGGTACTTTAAAATTAAATGAAGGTACTAACAACGGAACAAATTTCATAGGACTTAAAGCTCCGAATGCCGTAACAACAACTACCACTTTCACGTTGCCAGATGGTGATGGTACAAACGGCCAGGCTTTAATTACAGACGGTTCTGGTAATTTATCTTTTACAACAATTAATAGTACATTTACTTTAGCTGCTGATAGTGGATCAAGTGATACATTTAGTACAGGTGGTACATTAACATTTACTGGTGGTACTGGTATTGACACAACAGTTTCAGATGACACAATTACAATTGATATTGATAGTACAGTTGCCACTTTAACAGGTTCTCAAACACTTACAAATAAAACATTAACATCACCAGTTTTAGGTGGCACTACAACAACTGCTTCAGGCAATCTTGTTTTAGAACCAGCAACAAATATTGTTGAAATTAAAGGTGATGGTTCATCAGTAGTTGGTCAATTACAATTAAATTGTCACGTCAATACACACGGACAAGTAATTGCTTCTCAACCACATTCAGAAAGTGCTACAAATAGATTAACATTACCAGGTGGTACAACAATAGGTAATGCTGACGCTACTTTAGTATCTGATACTGGAACACAAACATTAACAAACAAAACTATTAATACTGCTTCTAACACAATTACTGTTGTTGAGGCAGACATTTCTGACTTACAGTCATACATACTTGCTGATAGTACAGATACATTATCTAATAAAACACTTACAGCTCCTAAATTTGCTGATGGTGGTTTTATTGCTGATGCTAATGGTAATGAGTTAATTCTTTTACAAACAACTACAAGTGCTGTAAATGAATTAGAAATTACTAACGCTGCTACAGGTAATGCCGTACAGATTGCTACTTCAGGTGGTGACACAAACATTGACTTAAAATTAGCACCAAAAGGTTCTGGTGTTGTTGATGTTGATTCAAGTAGAATTACAAACGTAACTGATCCTTCAAGCGCTCAAGACGCTGCTACAAAAGCATATGTTGATGGTGTTGCGAACGGTTTAGATGTAAAAGAATCAGTACGATATGCTTCAACAGCCAATATTGCTGGAACATATAACAATGGTGCTGGTACTAT
>Ga0222719_10004863_pt1 | contig 11716 bp, 10 predicted proteins | sample C33_34DmetaG_FD_165039 | JGI IMG/M metagenome (GOLD analysis project Ga0222719, IMG submission 165039) | Estuarine water microbial communities from San Francisco Bay, California, United States - C33_34D | ecosystem: Environmental > Aquatic > Marine > Unclassified | place: USA: California...
ATTAATAGATGCAAATCTTTTAAAAATTTATGTTTTGGAAAGAAATTGAGATTTCGTCATGATGATATTGGCTGGAATTATAGATTTACTAATTTACAAGCTGCACTAGGAAATTCACAATTAAAAAGAATAAGCAAAATTGTAAAACTAAAAAAAGCAATTGGAACGAATTATTATAAATTACTAAATAAATATGACAGAATATATATTCCTCCTCCGAAGATTAATAAAAAAGTTAATATATATTGGGTGGTAGGTATAGTTATCAAAGATAAATATATGACATCTGAAATACTTTCTCAAAAATTACTAAAATTTGGAATTCAAACAAGACCATTTTTTTATCCAATGAATAAACAGCCGATTTTAAAAAAATACAAACAAGATAAAAAAACAAAGTTTGAAAATTCAAATTATATTTCAAAATATGGAATTTATTTACCATCAGGGATTGGTATTTCAAAAAAAAAAATAAATTTCATTTGTAATAAATTAAAGTTAGTTTTGGGTAATGGCAAATAATGAATTTAAATTATTACATGATATTATTTTGTATTTTTTTTATTTTTTTTATAGCTTTAACTGAGCTTTTTAAAAAAAAAAATTTATTATTAGATAGAGTTAGTTCCGAAAAGCATAAATCATTTGCAATTAAAACATCTACACCGCTAACTGGAGGGATATTTTTAATTTTTTTCTTTGCTTTTTTTTTAGCAGAAAAAAATTTTTTCTTAATAGTATTTCTATTATTGATATTTTTTAATGGTTTATTGTCTGATGTGAATTATTTAAATAATCCTAAAATAAGATTCCTAATACAATTAATTTTTGTATTTTTTGCTATTTATTCTCTAGATTTAAGAGTTTTTGGAATAGGAATAAATATTATAGACTATTATTTATATAATTATAAATATCTAAATTATATTTTTACAATTTTTTGTTTGTTAATTTTGGTTAATGGCTTTAATTTTATAGATGGACTTAATACTTTATCACTTGGGTATTTTATTGGAGTATTGTTGAGTTTAGCTTTTGTAGAAAATAGATATGATTATAATTTTGAATTACTTAAAAATAATTTTTCAGTAATTTTTTTAGTTGTACTATTTGCATTAATATTAAAAGGTTATTTATTCCTAGGGGACTCAGGATCATATATTTTAGGTTTTTTTTTGGGAGTAAAAATACTTTTTATAAGTAGAAATTTTCCAGAGATTTCAGCATGGTATTTTGCTTTGTTACTTTGGTACCCATCATTTGAAATATTATTTTCAATAATCAGAAAAAGTTTTAGCAAGCAATCAGCATTTAAACCTGATAATGAGCACCTACATCAAAGAATATTTAAAAAATTAAAAAATAAAATGCCATATGAAATCGCCAACCCAGTTTCAGCAAATTTAATTAATTTTTATAATATTATATCTATTTTTATTGGATCATTAAATATATTTGATACAAAAAAAATTATATTTATTATTTTTATTAATATAATTTTTTATATTTTTATATTTAATAGATTTAATAAATTGAATGAAAAAAATTAATAATTTACAAAAATATATTTTTAACTTCTTAGCAAGTATAATACCAATATCTTTAATTGCAGGTAGTTTTATTTCTAATTTAGTTTTATTTTTAATTTCTCTTAGTTTAATTTATATAAGTTATATAAATAATAATTGGAAATGGATTAAATCAATCTACTTTAAATTATTTTTATTACTTTATATTTATTTAATTTTAAACTCGTTTATAGCTGAAGATTTTGAAACATCATTGCCTAGATCAATCGGCTATATAAAATTTTTACTGTTACCATTCTTCATTAAAATAATTTTTGAAGATATGTTAGTTAATTATAAAAAAGTATTTTTTATATGGTTAAGTACTTTATTATTTTTAAGTTTTGATATTCTATATCAAGGGTATTTTGGTGAAAATATTGTTGGATATAAAGTCTCTAACCCATTAAGAAATAGCAGTTTTTTTTTTGATGAATTAAAAGCAGCGGCATTGATTGTTGGATTTGCGTTTATAAGTTTTGATAAAAAAAAATTTAATTCAAGAAAAATTTTATTAATTTTAAGTTTTTTTTTGATTGCCACCCTAGTAACTGGTGAGAGAGCTAATTTCATTAGGTACTTAGTTATTTTTATTATTTTTCTAATTTTTTATATTAAAAACATAAGAAAAATTAATTATAGTATATTTTTAATCATAGTTTTATTTTTTATAATTACCTCAAATTATTTTGGAGATAAGATTTTAGAGAGGTATTCTAGAACAATTTCATTTGATGAAAATGAAAAAAATTTAACATTATATAATTATTATTTAACCTCTCAATATGGCGCACATGCTCTTACATCATATTATATCTTAAAAGATAATCTATTAGTGGGAGTGGGAAATAAAAACTTTAGAAATGAATGTGATAATTATAAAAATAAAATTCTAGAGAAATTTAAAAAAAATTTATTTAAAGATATTGGCTGCAGCACACATCCTCATCAAATATGGTATGAATTGCTTAGCGAGCATGGAATTATTGGCACATTGCTAATATTAATTTTTTTTTATTTTTTGGTAAAAACGAGATTTAAGTCTAACAATCTAGAAATACAAAATATTATGGCACTTGTTTATATTTTGAATATATTTTTACCAATTATTCCATTTGGCAGTTTATTCACCAGTTATAACTCAACTATTCTCTGGATAAATATATCAATCTTTATAACTGATTTTAAAAAATTAAAATGAATTTATCTCTAAAACTATTTTTTTATATTTCAGTTACTTTTTTTATATTTTCAACTGGGTGGTATTTATCATGGAGTGAACATCTAATATTTTTTAAAGCTATTACATATGTCTTTTACGCTTCTCTTATTTTGTTTTTTTTAATTAGATTTTTTTTAAACAAAAAAAAAGATTATATTATTTTAATTTTAATAATTTTTTTTTTCTTAGGACAAAAAACTTACTCAAATAATTTTTTTGGATTGAATAATTTTATTTATAGTTCTTTAATGCAAATAAAATATAATCCAGCTGGTTATCATATTTTTAAAATTAAAGAACTATTGCTAAATTCATTTAATTTAAATTTTTCAGAAAAAAAAGATCAAACCTTTAATTTAGAAAGTTTAGAAGTGTATTCTGACGAATTTAGTGAAATAATTTTAAATGTTGATGATGTTGGAAATTTTTTATTAAAAAAAAATAAAAACAATGAGTGGGAATTATCAAAATTAATACCATCAAATTTATATGATAAGGATCTAACCCCTATTTATTTAGATAAAAAAAAAATTTTTTTAATCAAAAATCATGTAAGTTTTAAAGATATTATCTCCTCTTTATATTTTTATGAGAAAATTAACGAAAAGTTTGTAAAAAAATGGTCTTTAGAAAGTAAAGAAATTGGATTTCATCATTGGGGAGATTATTTTGGTGGTCATGTTTATGTCCCAGGTAGAGACTTTATAAGTTTACCAAATGACTATTCTAAAAAATTTAAAGATAGCAAATATTCTAAATGTAATTTAGATAATTCATGGAATGAATTTATTGCAATATATGATGTTGAAAATTCAACTCTAGTTAAAAAAATCTATATAATGCCTTTATTGAGCGAAATTGATACCGGAGAATTTTCAAAGTATTTATTTAAATGTATGAATCCAATACATTTTAATGATATTCAAATAGTTAAGGATGAAAAACATGCAAGTTTTTTTGAAAATGGAAAAGTCGGAGATATTTTAATCTCTCTAAGAAATATACACACTATAGCCTTGCTTGATAAAGATAATCATAAAATTAAATGGTCTGTTTCGGGATACTTTCATCAACAACATAGCCCAAGAATCACAAATAAGGGCACTATAGTTTTATTTGATAATCTTGGCTCTGATAAAAAATTTGGAAAATCGAGAGTTGTTGAAATTTCAATAAATGATAAGAAATTAATTGGTTATTATGAAGGAACTAAAAATAATTTTTTTGAAAGTATACAAAGAGGAAGAATTCAACTCTATGAGGACAAAATATTAGTTCAAAATCATGAGCAGGGTGAATTATTTTACCTTGATTGTAATAAATTCAATAAAATTTCGATTGGATGTAATAAAAAAATTTTGTTAAAAGCAGATAATTTTATATTTAATTTTACTGATATACTTGAATAATTATAATGAAGTTTTTTATTTATTTTTTTTTACTTATTTCTAATACAATAATAGCAGAAGCATATATAGGTTTGGGCCCTCTAATTCCTGCACTTGGTGGTGCCATTACATTTGTATTAATTTTATTAGTCGCATTTTTTGGTTTAATAGCATTTCCAATAAAGAAATTAATTACTTATAAAAGAAATAAAAAAAATCAAAAAAATTCTAAAGAAAAAAATTGAATTACTTTTTAAATTATTTAATTTATTTTTTTGCTATAAAATTTGCTCCAATTTTAAAAATTTTAGAAGAAATTGAGAATAAATTTATACCAAATAAAAATATAACTGATTTAAATAAATTAATTTATATTTGTGGTTGTCCAAGATCAGGAACTACAATCGTTACACATTTATTAAGTAATTGTAATGATCTAGGTTATTTTCAATATAAAGATGTTCCATTTATTCACAATCTTTTTTTTTGGAGTAAGATAAATAATTTATTTTATTTAGGTTTAAAAAAATCAAAAAGATTACATGGTGATAGTATTCAAATTAGCCCTGACAGCCCAGACTCTTTTGAAGAGTTATTTTGGGCAAGAAATTTAAAAGATTATGAAAATTCCTATTTTCAAGTTTTAGAAAATGAAAATTTAGAATTACTCAAGAAATATAAATTTTTTATAAATAAATTATTAGCTATTAAAAAAAAAAAAAATTATTTAACAAAAAATAATAATAATATTTTTAGGTTAAAATTTTTGCTTAATTCATTTCCAAATTTAAAAATAATTTTTTGTTTTAGACATCCTTTTGATACAGTAGTTTCAATGGTCAAAGTACACAATAAATTTTTAAAGGAGGGTTTAATTGACAAATTTTTTTACACAAAGTTGAATTATTTATGTCATTTTGAATTTGGTTTAGAGAGAAAACCTTTTAAGTTAAATAGCAAAAACTATAAAAAAACTATGGATCACTGGATCAGGAACGAAAATATTGATGGTTATCTATTGCAATGGATTGATTTACATAATTTTATCTTACCAATATTAAAAGATAAAAATTATAAAAAAAATTTTTTACTAATTAATAATAATGAAATTTTTAAAAATTCTCAAAAAATAAATGATATTTTTAATTTTTGTGAACAAAAACTTGAATCAACTTATCAACAAATTCTGGTTGAAAAAAAGCAAACCGATTACAACAAATTTACAATTAAATCAAATTATTCAAAAGAAGCTCTTTTAATATACGATGAATTAACCAAAATAAAAAACAATGTTAAATGCAAATAATAGAATTATTCATTTTTTACATTACATACATTTTATTAATGGTTTCGGTAATTGGATTTGGTTTTTGCTTTAATAATCTGCTAAAAATAAAATATGAAAAAAATTTAGGTATAATTTTAATTTTAGGATTAATTTTTTTAACAATTATTTCTTACATTAGCATTTTTTTTGTTCCTCATAATTATTCATTTAATCTATTTATATTTTGTATTGGTTTAGTTTTTTTTTACTTCAATTATAGAAAACTTAATAAATTTAATTTGGTTATAACACTTGCAACTATATTATTTGCAGGGTTAATCATATCTAAAACACACGATGATTTTGCTTTTTATCATTTTCAACAATCAATTAATTTTACTAGAAATAAGATTCAGTTTGGGATGTCGAATCTAGATTTTAGTTATGCCAAACATTCATCTTTATTGTATTTAAATTCCTTATTTTATCTGCCATATATCAAATATTATCTATTCAATGCGCCCAACCATTTGTTTTTAACCGGAATTATATTGACTTTATCATCTTACTCTTATGATAAAGATAATCTAAAGATATTAAGATTTTTTTCATTCATATCTATAACTTATATTCTTTTTAAATTTACAAGAGCTTCAGAGTACGGAACAGACATCATTGGTCAGCTTTTGATTATATTATTTGTTTATAATTCAATTCTTTTTTTTAAGACAACAAATCAAATAATAAAAGAAAATATTTTAGTTATATCTGGATTAATATGTTTTTTTTGTTTTACTTTAAAAACTTATTTTATTTTTTATATTTTAATTTACTTCTTTTTATTAGCAAGAGTGGATATTAACTTTTTAATAATTTTTTTAAAAAAAAAATATTTTTTTATTTTGTCAATTTTTTCAATTTGTTTTTTTTATGCTTTATTAAACATAGTTTCATCAGGTTGTCTTGTATATCCGTTACCATTTTTATGTTATGAAAATTTTATTTGGTCAATGCCCAAGCAAGAAGTGATGGAGTATAAAATATGGTATGAAATTTGGGCAAAATCGTTAGCTGGAACAGGTTATATTATTGAAAATTCAAATAATTTAATAGTAAATTTAAAATGGATACCAATTTGGTTTAAAAATTATTTTTTTGGAAGATTTACAGATAATTTAGTCTTAATATTCTTTATAAGTATTTTATTTGTAATTTTATTTAGATCTAATTCTCACTTCCAAAAAATTAAGGATACAAATGTTTTAATTATTTATTTTTTTATAAACCTAATTTTAATTTTTTGGTTTTTAAAACATCCCAGTTTAAGATATGGGGGTTATGCTCCATTTTTTTTATTATTTTTAATTCCAATATCAAATTATTTATCAAAATTTATTTTTCATGAGAAGGAATTAAAAAAAAAATTTAATATATTATTTTGTATTGGTTTAATTTTCTTTTTTTCAAAAAATATTTTTAGAATTAAAAGTGAAATTGGACGACAAGATTTTTATAAATTTGAAAATTTTCCTTTTTATTCTGTGCCAGATGTAAAATATAAAAAATTTTTTTTAGATGAAATGATACCCGTTTATAAGCCTATAGATAATAATTGTTGGAATGTGCCATCACCATGTCCATATAATAAAAATATAAATGCTAAAAAAAAGTACAACTTCATTATTTTCTATAAAAAGAATTAATTATGATATATGAGTAAAATTTATTAAATATTTTATTTAATATTAAAATTTTAGAATGTTAGAATGAAAAATTTAACTTTGATAATACCAGCAAAATATGAAGCAGAAACTTTGCCAGTTTTTTTAGAAGAAATTAAAAATTTAGGAACTAAAATTAAAATTGTTTTGGAAGAAAATGATAAAAAAACAATAGATTCAATTAACAGTTTGGAAAATATAGAAATACAATTTCAAAAAAAAAGAGGTTATGGAGCAGCTATAATTGAAGGGATAAATGAGTGTGATACAGAATATTGTTGCATTATAAATGCTGATGGCTCAATGGATCCTAAATATTTATCAGAGATGTTAACTTTATGTAAAAATAAAGATTTAGTTTTTTGTTCTAGATATGAAAAATATGCTGGAAGTGATGATGATACATTAATTACACTAATTGGTAATAAAATTTTTACTTTTTTAGGTAATCTATTATTTAAATTAAATATTACAGATATTTTGTTTACATACATAATTGGCAAAACAAAATCTTTCAAAGATTTAAAATTATCATATTTAGATTTCAGATTATGTGTTGAAATACCTATAAAAGCGAAAAAAAAATCATATGAATATATTTGTCTTGCAAGTCGCGAAAGATCTAGAATTGGAGGAATAAAAAAAGTTAACGCCTTAAAAGATGGATTTTTAATATTAATTGGTTTAATTAGTTTTTTGTTTAAAAAAATCTAAATTAAATGAAAAAAAAAGCTTTAATCTTTGGGGTTACCGGTCAGGATGGCTCTTACTTGTCTGAGTTTTTGCTAAAAAAAGGCTACGAAGTTCATGGAGTAAAAAGAAGGTCTTCCTCAATAAACACTCAAAGAATTGATCATATCTATCAAGATCCGCACGAAAAACTTAGAAATTTTTTTTTACACTATGGGGAGATAACAGACTCAACCGTAGTATCTAAATTGATTAAAGAGATTAGCCCACATGAAATTTATAATTTAGCAGCACAATCTCATGTTGCTGTATCTTTCGAGGTTCCAGAATATACCGCAAATGCAGATGCACTTGGAACACTTAGAATTCTCGAGGCAATAAAGTTTCATAAATTAATTAAAAAAACTAAATTTTATCAAGCAGGCACTTCTGAAATGTACGGTGATGTAGTAGAAAATGTTCAAAATGAAAAAACTCCATTTAATCCTATAAGCCCATATGGAGTTGCAAAACAATATGCTCATTGGATTACAATAAATTACAGAAAAGCTTACAATATTTTTGCGTCTAATGGCATTCTGTTTAACCACGAAAGTTCTAGAAGAGGAGAAACATTTGTAACAAAAAAAATTGTTACGGCATTGTACAAAATAAAAAATAAAAAGCAGAAAAAACTTTTTTTAGGAAATATTTATGCAAAAAGAGATTGGGGTCATGCAAAAGATTACTGTGAGGCAATGTGGAAAATTTTACAATATAAAAGACCTGATGATTTTGTAATAGCAACAGGCAAACAGTATTCAATTAAAGAATTTATAGAAATAGTTAGCCATCAACTTAGAATGAAGATTGTCTGGAGAGGTAAAGGGATCAACGAAAAAGGTTATTGGAATAATAAAGTAGTAATAGAGTGTGATCTAAAATATTTTAGACCTTTAGATGTAGAAAATTTAATTGGAGATGCTTCAAAAGCAAAGAGACTTCTAAAATGGAAACCAAAAATTGATATTAAAAGTTTAGTTAAAGAAATGATTAATTACGAGAAAAAGTTAGAGCATGATAAAAAAAGGTGATCCAATTTATTTAGCAGGTCATAAAGGGCTTTTAGGTAGTGCGATATACAAAAAACTGAAAGAAAAAGGTTATAAAAATATTATTATACGAACAAGATCACAGCTAGATTTAACTGATCAAAAAAAAACATTCAAATTTATTACGAAGTTTAAACCAAGGCTGATCATTATCGCTGCAGCCTATGTTGGAGGAATTAAGGCTAACGATCAATTTAAAGCTGAATTTATTTACAATAATTTAATGATTCAAAGTAACATTATTCATTCAGCTTTTTTAAATAATATTAAAAATTTAATTTTTTTTGGTTCTAGTTGTGCCTATCCTAAATTTAGCAAACAACCTATTAAAGAAGCTTATCTTTTAAATGGTTATTTAGAAAAAACAAATGAACCATATGCAGTAGCAAAGATTTCGGGAATTAAAATGTGTGAAAGTTATAACTCCCAGTATTCATTAAACTATAAGTGCTTAATGCCATGCAATACATTTGGTCCCAATGATAATTATGATCTTGAAACATCGCATTTTTTACCAGCTATAATAAGAAAAGTTCATGAAATAAAATTGAATAAAAATAAAAACTTAATTATTTGGGGCGATGGAAAGGTTAGAAGAGAATTGTTATATGTAGATGACATTGCAGATGCTTGTATTTTTTTTATGAATAAAAAAATTAGAGAAACGCTTATAAATATTGGAAGAGGAAGAGACTCTACAATAAATGAATATATCAAGATTATAAAAAAAATTATTTTACCTAATAAAAAATTTAAGATTATTTATGACCACACGAAACCAAAAGGTACCAAACAAAAACTTTTAGATATATCTTTAGCTAAGAAATATGGCTGGAGACCAAAATTTGATTTAGAAGAGTCTATAAGAAAAACATATAAAGCTTATTTAAATTCAATGAATTAAATTATGAAAAATGTTTTAATTGTAACTGGTGGTGCGGGTTTTATTGGCTCTAATTTAATTAAGTATTTTTTAAAAAAAACTTCTTTTAAAATCATCAGTATAGATAATTATTCTAGTGGAAAAAAAAAAAATCATATTGATAACAAAAAAGTTAATTATATAAAAAGTGATGTTAAAAATATTGAAAAAATATTAAGTCCCATTAAAAAAAAAATTCACTCCATATTCCACTTTGGAGAATTTTCTAGAATTTATCAAAGTTTTATAAAATTTGATGAGTGTTTTGAGTCAAATTCAATTGGAAGTAAGGCAGTTTTTAAATTTTGTTTGGATAACAAAATTAAACTTATTTACTCTGCAACCTCAGCAAGTATTGGCAATAAAGGTACAGATAAAAATTTATCACCTTATGCTTTCACAAAATCTAAAAATCTTGAATTGTTAGAAAATTTGAAAAAATGGTTTAATTTCAAATATGAAGTTGTTTATTTTTATAATGTTTATGGTCCAGGTCAGATTTGTACTGGTGAAATGGCAACAGTAGTGGGAATATTTGAAGATCATTATATAAGAAAAAAACCTTTACCGATTGTAAAACCCGGAACTCAAGTTAGAAGATTTACACATGTTGAGGATACTGTAAAAACTTGTTACTATGCTTGGAAACAGAACAAATCAAGACATTACAGTATTTCAGGCAAAAAATTTTATTCTATATTGGATTTAGCAAAACTCTTTAAAAGCAAAATCAGGTATTTACCTGAAAGAAAAGGTGAAAGGTATGCCTCAGCATTAACTAATATGAATTTATCAAATAAAGTTTATAAAAGGTTTGGGTCAATTAAATTAAATAATTACATACAAAAATTTTTGAAAAATATAAGAAAATAGCATTATTTTTCATAAAAACTTTATTTACATATATTTTTTTTAAGCTATAAAAAGCCTGCCGGTGATTATTGCAAAGGTGTTATACCCGATCCCATTCCGAACTCGGAAGTCAAGCCCTTTTGCGCCAATGGTACTTTGTCTTAAGACATGGAAGAGTAGGTCGTTGCCGGCATTTAAATTATGAAAATTAAAAGTTCCTTAAAATCAATCAAAAAAAGAGACTTGAATTCTAAGTTGGTTCGAAGAAGAGGTCGTGTATACATAATTAATAAAACAAATCCTAAGTTTAAAGCAAGACAGAAGTAGTTTTATGGATACTGAAAACCATAAGAATACCTGGAATAATTTTACAAAATTTGTTCTTTGGGGAACTATATTAATAATATTTGTTTTGATCTTAATGGCAATATTTTTGTTATAGTTCTACAATTTTTGAATGAATTTATCCTCAATTTCAGAAAACCAAGATAAAGAAAAGCGTGTTGCAATAACACCTGAAATTGCAAAAAAATATATTGGTTTAGATTTTAATTTATCTTTACCTAACAATTATGGATCACATTTAGGTTTTAGTGATGATCAGTATAAAAATTTAGGTGTAAACATTGTTGAAAATGAACAAGAGATAATTAAAAAATCAGATATCATTATTCAGTTAGGCATACTAGATGATGAAAAATTATTATTACTAAAAGAAAACCAAACTTTAATTGGTTCTTTAAATCATTTTTTAAATAAAGAGAAATTAGAGAGTTTAAAATCAAAAAAAATTAATTGTTTTTCTCTTGAATTGCTACCAAGAATTACTAGAGCACAATCAATGGATATATTATCCTCACAAGCAAATTTGGCTGGCTATAAAGCAGTGATAGAGGCTTTTCAAGTTTATGAGAGAGCAATTCCTATGATGATGACTGCAGCAGGAACTATTCCTGCAGCCAAAGTGTTAGTGGTTGGAGCCGGTGTTGCGGGAT
>Ga0222719_10004864_pt1 | contig 11714 bp, 12 predicted proteins | sample C33_34DmetaG_FD_165039 | JGI IMG/M metagenome (GOLD analysis project Ga0222719, IMG submission 165039) | Estuarine water microbial communities from San Francisco Bay, California, United States - C33_34D | ecosystem: Environmental > Aquatic > Marine > Unclassified | place: USA: California...
TGTGAATACATCATCAGGACTTGTGCGACCCGACCATTTCTGGTTATTGTCCGAAATAGGAACACCATCATCAAATAACTTTGCATCAACAACCAGTGTTCCACCAATAGTTGTATCAAGTTGACTCGCCACAGTATCGATTGTGGCAATCTCATCAGTTGCAACATCAATCTCTTCTTGTGGAATACCCTGTCTCTTTGCCTCTATTACAACCCTCTCTTGTAACTCCGTTGCGGATGATGCGTTTGTATTACTGACAACACTCTTCATTCTATTACTTACATTTGGTGATTTTACAGTGAGACCCTTTACAGCCTTAGTCTTCTCATTATCATCTTTTGCCGTAAGTTGTGCAAATGTCTCGGCATACTCGTCATCATTAAGTGACACACCGCCTGGCACGATAGTTGCAATAAAACCCTTTGCTGCGCCCGTGATTGTCTCACTGACATTTTGAAGAAATCCTGACTGAAGACCCTTATTAAACTTATTTGTTTGACTTGATGTAAATCTGTCAATCGCACTACTTGTATCTTTGATTGCAGATGACACATCTCTCAATGAACTTGACACCAGACTCTTTGCATCCTTGAAGAAACTTAGACCATTCTCAGATGATGTCGCTTTTGATGTCAATCCACCAATACCTGTTGCGTCTACAACACCATCAACAACATCACTCAGTTTACCAGTGATACTTGAGATAGGACTTATATTCTTTACTGTATCTGTGAGGTCGCCGAAATCAACTTCGGGAAGACTTGATTGAATGTTACTCAACTCACCCGCATCAGCAATACCCGTAGCAAAGTCTGATACTTCTGTTGCAAGGTCTCCTTTTTTATCTTTACCAGCGGCCACCAGAGATGCGACACCCGTAGGTGACCCAGAACCAATACCGACAATACCACTCTTTGCTTTATCCCCCGCGACCTGTGCAGGTAGTCCAGTAATAGAACCAAGAGATGACGAAGGAGTCTTTGTCCCCGTTAGTCCACCAACCTTATCAGTAATCTGTCCTACAGAAGTATCGGTAACTTCTTTAGGTGAGATGTTCTCTTTACCCAGACTTTTCACACCACCAAGAACTTCACCGTCTTCCTTACCGACTTTGGTTGCTTTCTTCGCAAATGTCTCCTCTGCTTGTTTCTGTGTCTTGCCAGCAACAGATGATAAAGACTCGCCTGGTTTTACCTCGACTCTCTGAGTAAGTGTATAACTGAATCCATCTTCATCAACACCCTGTGTCGTCACATACTTGTATTGTTTTTTCTGAACACCGACAACAGCAACTCTTTGTTCTTTCTTCAGAGCATTATTTAAATCGTCTTTATCTAACGCCATTACAATCTATCCTTCAATCGTTTCGCAGTTCTTTCAGTATTTTTGACAAACACTTTCTTCTTCTCTCTTAGATAGTATTTTACAAATACCTCACAAGACCCATCTCTACCCTCAAGGTTCTCGGTATTCAACAAACGAATATTTGCGGCATTCTCAAGACCTCTCAACTCATATGCTACAAACTGTAGTTGTGTTGTGAAAAGAAGATAGTCGTTGGAAAACGTTTTAAGGTTCTTGTATCGTTCATCTCCCCAACTTGCGATACCATCACGACCCGTCATCATTCTGCTCGAAGTAGTCAATCCAGCTGTAATACCAATGGCTTGATTTATTGTATATCCAAGATTTAGAAAGAACTGAATACAAACCTTCTGTCTATTGCGAAGAATCGTCCCCGTAAGACCGCCCGTATCATCATTACGAATATCTTCGGTCACAAAACTATTAAGGAATGCGGATACTTTATTGAAGAAACCTTCTGGTCTCTCTTCACCAACATCTTCTTCTGGTTGACCCAGTTGAATATCTGATGGAAGTTCGATGTGTGGTAATGAACCCATAATGATTGGTGTCTGTGAGTTGATACCATCCACAAAGAAACCAAACACCAACGCACTTGGCAACAAACGAGGAATACGACCAATACCAGACACACCACCTTCGGTTGTCGGTAGAACACACTGAGCCCACGGCAAATCCTTTTCTGGAATATCCAGATTGGATTCACTGTGTATGCCGTGAATGCGAATCTTTACACGACCCTCATATCCAACAGGCGCAGCAGCACTAACAACCGTTGCGATAAACCAACGAGTATTATCGCCATAGTATTCTGTAGGAATCATTCCATTCTCTCCAGTTTACACACATTCATACTAACACTGTGTTGTGTCCCCTGAAATGTGTGTCGTGTATCATAAATGATGAAATCACCAGACATTCTCTTATCTAGGACATCATCTTCATTGTTTACATTTTCGGTCATTGAGTTATCATTGACAACTTTGAGATTAACGATATCACCAACTGTTGCTTTGGAAACAATAAAACCAGCACCCTCAACAACAACATTCAATGTGTTCTTGTGAAGATGATTCTTCAACGCACTTGGTTCAAGTTTCTTTCTGAACTTAGTCTCATCAAACTCATCATTGTAACTTTTGTAACTACCATATGTGCCTGTTGATGTAACTGTATGATATCTTTGTGCGTCATACAAATCAATCTGTTGGTCACCAACAAAGAAGTCGCCATCAAAGACATTCTGTTTATCACCAATAATCTCTTTGTTCTGTAGATTCTCTAGTGTCTTACGAATACTATATCGTTGAGAAAAGATTTGACCTGTGTTGAGATTTGTGTTAGAGTATTTAGATGTCACCGCACCAGCCTCAATGAGTTTGAGTGTGTTGGACATATTACCAGCACGTAGATGTTTAATCGTAAATGTTTTCTCTAGTTCTGACTGACCTTCTGCGATAGATACGTTGGATGGGTTGTAAGTATACGGAAGTTTTCGATTGAATGCTTTTTGTTGTAACATCACGTCCAGATTACCTAGACGAATGTTATCATCATGCATAGACGCATAGGTGAAGAACGGAGAACCCGTTTCGGTTGATGCTCTTGATGTCAACCAACTCACGGCCTGTAGTGGTGTCAGATTAGGAACAATACATTTGATATCTGTCTGAACGCCTGGCGCACCCACCGAATATGATAGGTCAATGTTCTTTCCAAACTCATTCGCCATAATCTTAGTGATGATAGTTTGAATACTACCCTCATAAGATTTACTAAACTTTCTGATACGACCCACAAACGCATGTTCATCGATAAGAGTAAAGAGATACATACTAGACTTTGCGTTGGCATTCGCCTTTCTGACTCTCTCAATACCTGTCATCATAAATGTTCTTTCGAAAACAACATCTAGTTCATTTTCGACTGATGCCATTTTGATGCGAAGTCTTTCTGTTCCCTGAAACTGAATCGCATCAAAGATTGCTTTGTCATCAAGGATTGAAACTGACCCAGTTAGATATGGTTTGTCAAGAGACTCAAAGATATTGAGTTCCGCAATCAGTGACCGTAAATCGAATGAGTTGATATTAAATCCACCCAATCTGTCGGCAGCCATCGTCGCTTCAACAATCTTATATTGTTGTGATTGTGCCATTCAGTTATACTCTTTGTTTCATGAATGTGTTAAACTCAGACACAACCTTTTCGATTGCGTCTGGTCGGATGACGATAATCTCTTTTAGTTCATCGTTCTTCGCTTCAAGTCTATCACGATATGTGACAGGTGTCCAAGATGAACTAGGATTTCCAAAGTCGTAGATTGTCAAGTCTTGCCATACACCGTCTGCGTCTTCATAATGATGAACCGCATCATATTGTGTAGATTCTTTAATCAATGTAATCGTTTGTAGATTGCCATCAGGGTCAGTATATGATACAATCTCTGTCTGACCAAAGTTTGTTGTGTTTGGTTCTTCGCCAGTGTCAATCACCATTTGACCCAAGTCAGGAATCTTGCGAACAATAGTTCCTGTTGTGCCACTTGTCTGTCCTATAACTGCCTGACCAACAGGGAAGTTCTCTGAGATGTTGCTATTTGTTGTAACCATACGATACGGATACTTTTCTTTTGCTACATCAAGAATATCGTATGATGCGATTGGCCAACCAGAAATACGAACATGGTCATTCATCAGATAGAATGTCCAGTAGTAATCGGTTGTTCCATATAACTTATATGATAATGTGTCAGCGCTCTCTCCAGATGTGACAGTATATTTGTTATAGAAGGTTAGTTCATTCTTGACCGAATCGATGAGGTCAACATACTGATTCAGTTTATTGAAGAATACTGGGTCTTCATTATCACCAAATCTATAGTTAACAAGACTGAAGTTACTGAAATACTTGGTAGTCATTAGAATCCACCTTCCTCAACATCTTTTCTGTTGAGTGTTCTTGTTTCTTGGAATGCGAGAGTCATCTCGACTTCGCTGAAGTTACCATCCGAATGCATCGACATTGCGGTGTTGTTATATGTTACACCAACGTCACGAAGATAACATGGTTTGATTTTTGTGGCCACTTCTTCACCATCATAGACAACATCAATCGCAAACTTGTTAGGAAACTTATAACCAACCGATAGTTTTGATTGTCCAACATCAATCTCAATATCTTCTGGATACAACTCTGTGCGGAAGAACTTGACAATCTGTTTGACTTCTTCTGCTTCTTTCTGTGATGTAGGAATAAACTTAAATGTAAATGCGAACTCACGGAGATTGACTTGTTTGAACAAAACTCGTGTGTTCGGGTTGGTTGTCACACGACCCGCAACCTTTGCTGCGCCACCTAGTTCATCTCCAAGGCCAGGCACTTTCGCAAGAAGTTTGGTTGCACCGAGTGTTGTGAGTGCCGAACCAGCAGAACCTTTAAATCCAGCGGCAAGAGTTTGTGCGCCTGCATCAATCATTGATGCCAAAGCATTTGCGCCACTCTTCATACCAAGTTCTGCTGCGCCACCTAATGCGCCTAAATCCATATTCTCATATGCAACATTATCACGATACTGTAGACCAAGAGGTAGATATACCGAAACTTGTCTATTAGTTCGTTGAGGTGACCTGTCTCCACTGATAGGTAGGTTCTTTAGTTTTCCCAATGTTTGTTCTGCGGACTGAAGAGCTTCTTCTTTATTACCTGATGCAATACCACCATCATCCTCGTCACCAACAAATAAATCTGTAATCGCACTAGAGATACTGGATAGGTCACTAGGAGGTTCAAACAATACCGTGAATACCAGACGACCTTTATATTCGTCAGGATTATTCAGAGGATATTCTAGGTTGACCGCTTTTCTTGCTTCTTCTACACCCTGCGTCGGCATTATATTGTCCTATAAATAAGTTTAACTTCTTGTTCTATTTATAGGGTTTTTATGAAACATCAAGGAAGATATAGAGTAAAAAATACATCAAAATACAAGGGTGACTTTACTCAAGTGTTTTACCGCTCTTCGTGGGAGAAATATGCATTCCGTTGGTGTGATGATAACTCCAACGTGATTGAATGGTCTTCCGAAGAGGTTGTTATACCATACTTATATGAAGTAGATAAGAAATATCATCGTTATTTTATGGATTTGAAGATAAAGATGAGTGATGGTAAAACCTTCCTCGTAGAGATTAAACCAGAGGGTCAGACAAAACCACCCACTGGTCAGAGACGAACTAAACGTTATCTGAATGAAGGCATGACTTATGTTAAGAACATGAATAAATGGCAAGCTGCGAGTGAATATGCGAAGGATAGAGGTTGGCATTTCGTAATATGGACTGAGAAGAATGAACCACTCAAGTCTCTCATTCCCAAATCAACAAAACCTTTGAAACCTTTCCAAAAACGTAAAAAATAAGTATAAATACAGACATGAGTAATATATTCAACAGACTCGAACTGCAAGCATTTCGTGCTGGTGTAACACCACGCACAAAGGAAAGTCGTGAGTGGTTTCGTAAGAAAGCGTCTAATATGCGTTCTATCAATCGTGAAGCATTGATGAAAGAAGAACCATTACGTCAAGGTAACAAACGTATTATTGGTTCTATGCAGATGTTCTTCTATGACCCAAAGACAAAAGATACTCTTCCGTATTACGATAAGTTTCCTCTTGTGATTGTAGTCGGGCCAGCAGAAGGTGGGTTTTATGGACTGAACCTTCACTATCTTCCACCGATTCTTCGGGCGAAGATGTTGGATGCGTTGATGGAAGTTGCGTCGAGTAAAAATAGTGATGATGCAAAGTTTAACATCACATACAAAAGATTACAAAGTATTTCAAAGTTAAAATACTACAAACCGTGTTTCAAACACTACTTGAACGAACATGTCAAGAGTCGTTTCGCAGAAGTCCCTGCCCCAGAGTGGGAGATTGCTACATTCCTTCCGACCGCAGACTTCCGCAAAGCAAACTCACAAAAAGTGTTCTATGATTCAAGACAGATGATAGGTAAAGGTTAATGACATTTCGTATCGACGACTTTAAAGCTGAAGTAGGTAAGTCTGGCGGTTTCGCTATGGGCAATATGTTCAAGGTTTTCCTTCCGCCTCTTACGGGCGGTGTAAGGGAAATGAACCTATTGTGTAAAGCAACATCAATGCCTGGCCGTCAAATCCTATCAACCGAAAGACAGATTGGTCTTCAGACAACCAAGGTCGCATATGGATATGCTGTTGATGACATTACATTGACCTTCCATGTGATGAATGATTATAAAGTCAGACGTTATTTTGAAGCGTGGCAGAATCTTGCTGTAAATCAAGAAACATACGAAATAGGATATTATAACGACTACACACACCCTGTTGTCATTCAGGCAATCAGAAAAGGTGTAGGATTTCCGTTGAAGAAGAAAAAGATATTTGATGCTGGTAAAATACCTTCCTCTATTCGTGGAAGATTACCAAGACTAGGCCCAATCGACCTTGCACAAGGTGAATTGGATTTGAATGCAATTACGGGTGATGACATCGCCTATACTTGCATACTAGATAAAGCATATCCAACTACAATGAATGCGATTGAGTTGAGTGATGATGGACAACTACTTGAATTGAGTGTGCAGTTGTCCTATAAAAACTGGAGAAGCAAACCTGGCGATGGAGGAGATAGTCAATTCCTCGAAGGTCTTGCTGGTGAATTAATTAGAAAATTTTTATAATATTTGGAGTAAATTATGGCACTACCTAAGTTAAATGAAAACCTGAAATATGAGATGATGATTCCTTCATCGGATACTGTTGTAACATATCGACCGTATTTGGTAAAAGAAGAGAAGATTCTCCTACAAGCTTTCGAGTCACAAGACCAGAAGCTTGCTATGAGAGCAATGTCAGATACAATTATTGCTTGTGTGTATGAAGACATTAAACAAAGTGAGTTATCAACATTTGATGTTGAGTATATGTTTACTCAAATTCGCGCTAAGTCTGTAGGTGAAACTTCTAATATACAAGTTAAGTGTTCTAGTGAAGAATGCGATAAGATGACTGAAGTGACTATCGACTTGACAACAGTGAGTGTGGAAAAGACAGATATTGATAATATTATTCCTATCACCGATGAAATTTCTATTGAAATGAAATATCCAACATATGATGGTTTTGTCAATAACTTTAAAGAAGGAATGTCTGAGGCAGACTTCGGTTTTCTTATGTTAGAAGATTGTATGGTATCAATCATGACAGAAGATGAACGGCATATTGTCAGTGAAGTTAGTAAGAAAGAACTTAATGAATTCATTGGGTCAATGACCAACAAACAATTCGAAAAGATTGGTGAGTTCTTACAGACAGCACCAGTAATGAAAAAAGAAATTGAATTCACATGTTCGACATGTGGCCACGAGAATAAAACTAAACTAGAGGGCCTTCAAGATTTTTTTTAATATGCCTCTCGCATGATAGTCTGGTAAATCATTTCAAGACTAACTTCGCGTTAATGCAACATTTTCAGTATTCGTTAGTTGATATTGAACATATGATGCCATGGGAGAGGGAGATTTATCTAGTATTACTAGAAGAGTATCTCAAAGAACGAGAAGAAGAAATGAAGAGACAAGAACAGAGATGAGACAGTAAATGGCAGAAGCAACAATAGGACATCTTATCGAGGTAATTAAATCGGAGAATCAAGAGACTCGTTCTGAAACGAAGTCTAATACTGCTCAATTGGTTATTTTGAATAAGACCATGAGTGATTACTTCAAGACTCTTAAAGCAGGTGAACTAGATGACCTAGAAAAAGAACGAGAATCCAAGGAGAAATCTGGTAAAGAAGGCGGTTCCAAATTTAGTGGAATGGGCGGCGACGCAAGCAAATTTGGTTTCCTTGGTATCATTGCTGGCGTTCTCGCCGCAATTTCAGGGTTTCTTGTTGGTGCTGTAGAGGGTATTATCAGAGCGTGGAAACTAACAGCAAGAGGTGTGAATGCACTTCTCAAAGGATATCCCGCAAGAATACTGAAGGGAATAACAAACATCACCAAAAACATATTCAGACCAATTATTGGTTTCTTTGATGCGATTGGTGATGCATTTCGAAAAGCAGGAACGAATAAATTTGTTCGAAATAGACAGTTTCTTGGGAGAGGTCTAGCACCTATCACCAATTTCTTTGCAGGACTTAAAAGTTTCTTCAAGGCTGCAATACCGTTTCGTGGAATTACTACAGAGATAAAGAAGGTGCCTCCTTTAATAAAATCATTTCTAAAGTCTATGGCAGTGATACCTGAGTTTGGAGAATTCTTTAAAGACGTGGCAAAATTAAAAGATGTGTTTTTGCCGTTAAAGAAGGCGGGTAAAGCGACTGGTGATGGTATCGGCATCATAGGAAGATTTATGAATGCAATTGGCGGAACTTTCAAAAGTATAATGAATGCCGTCAAACCAATATTTGGAGTCTTCCGAACATTAGGTCGGGTTATCTTTTTCCCGCTCACCATCATTATGGGTGTATTCGATGCAATAAAAGGTGCTATAGAGGGTTTTAAACAAGAGGGTATTCTTGGTGGTATTCTTGGTATAATCGGTGGTCTTGCTCGTGGTCTGATTGGTATGCCTCTTGACTTGTTGAAGTCAGGTATCTCTTGGATTGCAGGCAAACTTGGATTTGAGAACTTCTCGAATATGCTTGACAGTTTCTCATTCAGTGATATGATATTTGGCATGTTCATGAAAGTTGCGAACATAGGCAACGAAATCATCAGTAATCTGTTTGGTGGATTTGAAGATGGTTTTGGCGCTGGTATGAAACAGATGCTCAAAACTTTACTCATCTATGCTAAGAGAATGATGATGTTTCCTGTTGCTCTCGCGGCAGGAGCAGCGGCCGCACTCGGAGCCATTTTGCCTGGCGGTAAGAGTCCACTAGAAGCCTTCAAAGAAACGTTTAGTAAAGTTATTACAGTGGGTGAAGGTTCAGCCGCTACAACATTACCTAGTGAACAGACATCTGGCGGCGGTGAAGAAGGTGAAGTGCCTCAACCAACGAGGGAAAGAAAAAAAGTTAGTCAACTGGAGTTTAATAAAACCAGACTTGCAAGTCTGGAGAGAATGTCGCAAAAAGGTGACCTTTCTCCAAGACAAGCAGACGAACTTGAAAGAAGAAGAAAAGCAGTTGAACGTATGGAAAGAACGGAAAACGCTGGTGGTGGAGTAGTTGCGGTCAACAATGCTCCTACGACAAACACAACCAATAATACAACTGCGATGTATGGTGAACCCACACCAGCAACCGATGACCTTGATAGAAATTATGGTATGTCGCCTGCTTGGTAAAAGTTTGGGGAGACCCGAAGGCCTCCCCATTTCTTTTCGGTAGTCTTTTTGGATGCTGTTATCTACACGAAGTCTTTCTCCATCGAGGAAACACTACCTTTACCTATTAGTCTCGGAAACCTTCACCCTTTACAAAGTGATGTAATCTGTGTGAGATTACTGCGAACAGCAACCTCACAAGACTTGTCTCCGAATAAGAACCATTGTCGGTATATAAGTGATACATCTTAGTCCTCTGCGGCAAGTTTCGCAAAGTATGACAGAGTATCATCGTCATCATCAGATGCGGCAATCTCTGGTGTAGGAGCAGTCGCAATCACTTGCGGTTCTGTTGCCTTCGGTTCTACTGTCTCTGCGGTCTGTGTCAGTGCTTCGTTCTTCACGGTAGCACCCGCACCCGTAGATTGACCCAGAACAACTTCCAGACGTGCCTTCAGTTCTTCGTATGACTTGTATGATGAAGGAGCAACAAACTCACTCATATCATGCAACTGATTATAAGTTGATTCCAGTTTCACTTCGTCTGCTTCAAACAATGCAGAAGGTGATTTGAACTCAGACTTGTCATAGTTGCGATAACCTGCAACGTTACGAATCTTCAGTTGGAAGTCCGCACCATTCCAGAAGTCAAATGGATTGACTGGTTCTTCGCCAGGAAACTGTGGTTGCATCACATCCATAATCTTGTCAAAGATTTTCTTACCGAAGTCATAAAGGAAAACTTTACCTTCGTTCTGTGGATTTGATGGGTCACTCACGACCAGAATGTTCGCAACATAGTGCAGACGGCGTTTCTGTTTACGAGCAAGTTCTTTGTCCTCATCAATACCAGAGTTCCAAAGACGTGAGTTGTATTCACTCACAGGGTCATTCTGACCATTAAGAGTAGTCAGAGACTTTTCGACATACCATTGACCAGTCGGGCCTTTGAAGAAGTGGTCGAAGTAACGAACCCAAGGGAGTTCTTGACCTTCTGCGGCAGGTAGAAAACGAATCTGTGCGAAACCGTTACCACTGTCATCAACAGTCGGTTTCCAGAAGCGTGTATCTTCGTATTTGTTTTGAGTTTGTTTTTGACCCGAAACTTCTGAGGCTGCTTGCGCGAGTTTAGAAACGTCGAGACGATTAGATTTTAGATTTGCAAAAGACATATTTGTATTCTCCGTATGTATTTGTATTAAGTGTATTCATTGTATCATAACAAAGGTTAAAAGTCAATACCTTATTTATACTTCTGGTAAAGTATTGCCTTTGGGTAAATAATTGAGATTCATTGCTTCCAACTCAATTCTTTCCTTGATTGTCGTGGAGAGAAATTTCTTCACATCCTCAAGTTCTATGTTGTTATCTTCACACAGATAAACAACAGCGTCCATATAGGACAATTTATTATTTCTTACTGTGTTCTCAATCATCTTTGAGAACCTTTTCTTGGTAAGAAAATTTGATTCTTCACTATCCAAGTTCATCCTGTAGTTCCTCCGTCCACATTCCAACATCATCATACCACACACCTACTGTGCGTTTCACTTCACCATCTTCATCATATGCTTTGGCGAGACAACGGTATTTGATTTTACTCTCACGGTCTTCACCATAACGAAAATCTAACCACACACCAGTGGTAAGGTATTTCTTCATATTGTAGATGTAGACTTCAAGGTCTTTATATGATTGTCTATCTTGCCACTTGGTGGAATTCTTGAGATGTTTCATACCGTTGAGTTCCAACTCACAGGACTTAATCCACTGTCTGACTTTCTTCCAGTGAAGGTAATGGTCTTCGGGGTGGTCACGAATACTCTCGTGAACACCCATCCGACCATCATGACCACGTGCTTCCCGTGCTTTCGCAAGACGTTCAGACGCAGCTTTCTTTTGTTCCGCAGTGAGTTTTCTCTTTGTCATACTCTATATAGGTTCGAAAGTTTGTAGAGAATTTACACGGAATGAACGCCACCCCTCTACATCAAGGTCATAGACACGAACAGTTTCTTTCTTCT
>Ga0222719_10004866_pt1 | contig 11713 bp, 14 predicted proteins | sample C33_34DmetaG_FD_165039 | JGI IMG/M metagenome (GOLD analysis project Ga0222719, IMG submission 165039) | Estuarine water microbial communities from San Francisco Bay, California, United States - C33_34D | ecosystem: Environmental > Aquatic > Marine > Unclassified | place: USA: California...
GTGGCAGGCATTCGTGGAGGTAATCGGGTCGCCGGAGTGGGCGCGAGACGACGAGCTCTCCTCGCTCAGTGGCCGTCGAGCTCGTGAGGCCGAGATCGACGAACACGTTCGTGCCTGGACGACCGATCGTGCGCTCGGCGATGTCGTCGACGCTTGCCTCGTCGCCAAGGTTCCAGCCGGCCCGATGCACAACTCGAAGGGCCAGTACCACGATCCGCATTTCCGAGATCGCGGCTTCATCGTCGAACGTGATCAGCCACCGATCGGTGGGATGACGTTCGAAGGCCCCGGCTTTCACGCCTCGGGAATGGCCGATGCCGACATCCGGCCTGCCCCGGGTCTCGGTGCGCACACCCGAGAGATCTGTGCAGAACTCGGCTTGACCGACGCTGAAGTCGATGCACTCCTCGCCGCCGGAGTCCTCGAGCTCGACACCGTCGGTGGGAACTGAGTGCGCCGTGCGGGTGTCATCGTGCTGGCCCTCGGTCTCCTTGCAGCGGCATGCGGGGACTCGGTCTCGGAGGCTGCCGTGACGGAGCCGATGCTCGAGATCAGTATCGGTGGGGTTGTTCGGTATGGGGACGCACCACAACAGTTCGTCGAGCTTCGTACTCCTGACGGCGACGGCCCGTTTCCGGTCATCGTGTTCATTCATGGTGGGTTCTGGCGAAACCGCTACGACCTGTCGCTGGCCCACGAGCAGGCGGCCGACGCTCGTAAGCACGGCTATGCCACCTGGAACATCGAGTACCGTCGGGTCGGAGACCCGGGCGGTGGCTACCCGGGCACGCTCGACGACGTGGCCGCCGCCATCGATGCGATGACGCGCGTGGATGCCCCGCTCGATCTCGAACGGGTTTACGTGGTGGGCCACTCGGCAGGCGGACACCTTGCGCTGTGGGTCGGTCAGCGCGACGACGCCGTCGTGACCCCACGGCTCGTCGTGGGGCAGGCACCGGTCGCCGACCTTGCCAACTCACTCGACCTCGGCCGCGGTGCCGTCGAGGCGTTCATGGGTGGTCGGCCCGACGAGATCCCGGCGGCCTACGACGCCGCCGACCCGGCTCGTCGGCTCCCCGTGAAGGTGCCGCAGCTCATCGTCCAGGGCGGCAAGGACGACACGGTGCCACCCGCCTACGTCCAGCCCTACGCCGATGCAGCCGGAGCCGACATCATCGTGTTCCCCGACGCCGGCCACTTCGACGTCATCTCACCGAACTCCCCGACCTGGGAGTACGTGCTCGGGTACATCGATGACCTTTAGGCTCCGCTGATCGCGTGCAGCCCGAGAGGTCCTCCCGTGTCAGACATGGCGGGCATCGTCACCCGTCAGCATGTGAGCGACGTCGCGTCCAGCGGAGATGGCCTGCTGCTATTCCCCAACACCGAGGGCAACCGCTCCACCGACGAGATCCTGAGCTGGGACATCGAGCCCGGCGACGATGTGAGGATCTGCTTCCGGCCGCAAGGAATGGATCCCGACGTCAGCCAGCCTCGCTGTGCGTGACGGGCAGTTCGCCCATCCATTCGCGAAGGGTGTTCTTCAGTTTGGTCTGCTGGATGAACAGATCCTGCTCAGCGGGGCTGTCACCGGCCGCCTGAGGGGCCTTCAGGTAAAAGCTCAACCATTCCTGCACGCCCGACTCCCCGGCCCGCATTGCAAGGTCCATGAAGAGGGCCAGATCGAGCACGATGGGTGCAGCGAGGATCGAGTCCCGACACAGGAAGTCGATCTTGATCTGCATGGGATATCCCATCCATCCGAAGATGTCGATGGCGTCCCAGCCCTCCTTGTTGTCACCGCGGGGCGGGTAGTAGTTGATCCGCACGACGTGGTCGACGTTGCCGTAGAGGTCCGGGTACAGCTCAGGCTCGAGGATCTTGTGGAGTACGCCGAGCTTCGATTCTTCTTTTGTCTTGAAGTTCTCAGGGGCGTCGAGGACCTCCCCGTCGCGATTGCCGAGAATATTGGTGGAGTACCAGCCACGCAGACCGAGCATTCGAGCCTTCAAGCCCGGCGCCAGCAGCGTCTTCATGAGGGTCTGGCCGGTCTTGAAGTCTTTGCCCGCGATCGGAACGCCTCGGGTCTTCGACAGTTCTTGCATGCACGGAAGGTCGGTGGAGAGGTTCGGGGCGCCGTTGGCGAACGGGACGTCGCTCTGCAGGGCGGCATAGACGTAGATCTGCGACGGCGAGATGTTGTCGTCGTCGTCCTTGAGGCCTTGTTCGAACGTTGCAACCGAGTCGTGAACGGCGGAAGGCTCTTGGAACGCCTCGGTCGAGCCACACCACACCATGACGAGGCGGTCGCAGTCGTTTTCGACTCGGAAGGTCTCGATGTCGGCAATGAGGGCCATGGCCTGATCCCACTTGTTGGTTGCGCTCTTGACTCGGGTGCCGTTGAGACGGCTCACCCACTTCTGATCGAAGACGGCGTCCATGGCGACGACGCTCTCGAGTTCTTGGGCGATGGGGGAGAGGTCCTTCTCCTCCAGCACGCCACAGGTGCGGGCTGCTTCGAGCGCGTTGGCCGAGATCGGGTCCCAGCCACCGAAAATGATGTCGTCAAGCGAGGCGAGTGGAACGAAGTCCTTGATAAGCGGATTGCGTCCCTCTTCGCGGGTTCCAAGGCGGATGTGTGCCATTTGGCTGACCGAACCGAGTGGAGCGACCCCGGTCTGGCGGGCCGAGAGGACTCCGGCGATGAACGTCGAAGCGACGGCTCCGAGGCCGGGGGTCAGAACTCCGAGCTTGCCGGCCGCGGGCGCGATTTCACGTTTTGTCATGGCAAAAGACTAAGTATTCGTGAACAATAAAGATGAACAGTGAAGGAAATCTACACTATTGTGCAGAGGGTGAACCAGGCCCTTCCCGATCTCTCAATTCGTCAACTCGAGTACCTGGTCGCAGTCTCGACCGCTCCGTCCTGGTCGATCGCAGCCGATTCGGTTGGCGTGTCGGCCTCGGCACTTTCGCAGGGACTCGCCGAACTTGAACGCCGTGTGGGGGTATCACTTTTCGACCGCAACGGCCGGCGTCGGACCCTCCGGCACAGTGCCGAACCGGTGCTTGCCCATGCGCGGCAGGTCGTGGCCCTTACCGGCGACCTTGCGAACTGGGCCGAACGGGTTCGAAGTGGACGGTCTGGGCGGCTTCGCGTCGGCATGATCGATGCTGCTGCAGTCGGCCATTACCCCAACACACTTCGACAGTTCCGAGACGACCACGACGACCTCAACATCATGCTCCGCGTCGCGCCCTCGGGAGCGCTACTCGATCTGGTCGAGACCGGTGATCTCGACATGGCGGTGTGTGTCGCGCCAACCGACGCCGGGAAACGTCCCGGTATCGAGCTCGAGGAGCTCTTCGTTGAACCTCTTGCGGTATTCACCCCCACGGGTCGACTGAACCGTGATCCGGCTCGCTGGGGTCCGTGGGTCCTGTTCGCCACCGGCTCGCACACGCGTGCAGTCATCGAAGCGGCGCTGGTCGAACTCGGCGTACCACTCGATATCGTCGCCGAGTCGAACCAGCCCGAAGTCTTGCGCACGATGGTCTCTCTCGGTGTCGGAGCCACCGCGCTTCCGGTCGTGCAAGCCGGTGACCTCGCGCCCGGCAAAGTCATTTCCGAACGCCGACTGGTGATCGCCACCCGTCGAGGCGCAGCGAGTGACCCGGCAGTCGAGATGTTGACCGCTGCGCTTCGCGCCGAGACGTCGCCGTCCCCTAGTCTTTCGAGACCATCGACTGGGGGAGTACCGACATGAGCAACGCCGCAGCCGCCTACGAGGCTCTGAGTGCCCGCGTAGGCCAAGACGAAGCAATTGGCGAATGGTTCGAGATCACGCAGGACCAGATCAACCAGTTCGCCGACTGCACCCTCGACCACCAGTTCATCCACCTCGATCCCGAACGCGCTGCGCCAATCTTCGGTGGCACCATTGCGCACGGCTTCCTCACGCTCTCGATGCTCGTGCACCTCTCGAGCACCGTGCCCAACGACGGCCCGAAGCTCGAAGGCGTTCAGATGGGTATCAACTACGGCTTCGACAAGGTTCGCTTCGTGAACCCTGTGCGATCGGGCAAACGCATTCGGGCTAAGGCGGTCACCAGCAACGTCGAACTGAAGGGCACCGCCATCAACTCGACCCGCTCTTTCACCGTCGAGATCGAGGGCGAAGAAAAACCGGCGCTGATCGCAGAGTGGATCGGCCGAACCGTCTTCGACTCCTAAGCAAAGGAACATGAACGACTCTCCGATCATCGCAGGTTCGGCGCTCTTCACCCTCGTGGACCCCAACCAGGGCCACGAGGTCGAGTACAACCGTTGGTACGAGCGAGATCATTTCTACGCAGGCTGCATGATCGGCCCGTGGCTGTTCGCCGGAAAGCGGTGGGTCGCAACTCGGGCGATGAAAGATCTCCGATTCCCGGTCGATGCCGACGCCGTCGCTGCGCCGATCGACAGGGGCTCGTACCTTGCGACCTACTGGGTGCTCGAGGGGAAACACGAAGAACACTTCGCATGGGCGGGTCACCAGGTCGTCGATCTGTACAGGAACGGCCGCGGATTCATGGAGCGTCGGCACGCCCACACCGTGCTCGTCAACAAACCTGAACACCATTACCGCGACGATGATCCCGTCCCGATCGAACTGGCGCTCGATGCCGGCTATGCCGGACTGGCGGTGGTGGCGGTCGACCCTGCTGATGGCGTGTCCGACGATGAGTTGGGCTCACACCTCGAGCGTGAGGCGTTGCCGGCGCTCATGAACGATTCACCAGTGGCCAGCATGGTGTCGTGGCGGTACCTCAAGATGGGCGAAGGTACCGAGAACGCACCGATGGATCTCGGCATGCCCCCGGGTCCGCCGGAGCGGCGTTTGCAGATGTTCTTTCTCGAGGTTGCACCCGAGGAGATATGGGATCGCTTTCGCGCCTACGCCGAAGCCCTCTCAGCGGCTGGCAAGGGCGACGTTCGCTTCGCCGCTCCGTTCCTTCCCACGATCGTCGGTACCGACATCTACACCGATCAACTCTGGTGACACGAGGATGCGCAATGGCGGCTGCGCTCGTCTTGGCAGCGCTTGCTTCGGCGTGTGCCCAAGACGAGTCCGCTGCTCCGCTGCTCACCACGACCACCGATCGCGAACATGCCGAGCGAACCGATATTGCTTGGCTTTTCGAACCGATCTTCGAGCAGGTCGATTGTCCCGATCACATCACGCGAGACGGTCTGGCGTGTGGGATCGTGGGACTTCTCCTCGACCCTGACGACGCGACAGCGGGCACGATCGGTATCTCGATTGCAACGCTGAGCGGATCCGACGCAGGTTCGGGCGCGATAGCGGTGCTTCAGGGCGGCCCGGGCGGTGCGAGCACCGATCTCGCCGGATGGGTGCCCCGGCAGCCATTCACCCAGGTCTTCATCGATCAGCGCGGTACCGGTTTCACGAAGGTCGATCTCGACTGTCCCGAGTACGACGTTGTCCTACCCCAGCTCCTCACGCTTGAGCTCCCCAAGGCCGACGCTGCTCGTGATGCGGCTCTCGCTGCGTGCGCTGAGCGCCTCGCCGACGAGCCCCTGCTGGAGCATGCCGACTCCGCGCTGCACGCAGACGACGTCATGACGGTGATGCTCGGCCTCGGCCACGTCGACGAGTGGTACGCGTACGGCGTGTCTTACGGCACGACGATCGCAATGGAACTCCTTCGCGAGGTGCGGCCCGGACTCGCAGGTGTCGTGCTCGACGGGGTGTACCCCATTTGGCTCGATCTCGATCGTGCTATCGCCGAGTCGGCACAGTCCTCGATCAATGCGATCGCCACCGCCTGTGCGGCGAGTGCCGAGTGCTCAACCACGACCGACGACTTCGCCGCCCTCCTCGACCGCACCGTTGCCAAGCTCGATGGCCAACCGATGGTGGTCCCTCTCGCGCAAGGGGAAAACGGTTTCGGTTTCGATGTCACGGTCCGACTCGACGGGCGCCGGCTCGCCGAACTCACGTTCCTGTTGCTCTACAGCGAGCAAACCATCGCCGGGCTTCCTGGCGCCATCGCCGGGATCGAGGTGGGTGATGGCAACGCAGCGCGCTGGCTTACAGCCACCGGGAGCCGGATGCTTGCGTCGGTCCACGATGCCAACAATGAGGGCTCCTTCTTCGCCGTGCAGTGCGCAGAGCGCCTCGATCAAGCCGGCGGTGTCGACGCCACCATCGATGGGTTTTCCGGTGCAATCGTCACGACGGCTTTGGCTGAGTCGTGTGCAGCATGGCCGGTAACACGGCAAGCGACGCCCGGCCCGATCTTTTCGAACCTGCCGGTCTTGCTGCTCTCGGGCACCTTCGATCCGATCACGCCACCGGCGTATGCAGAAGCCGTGGCTGAGTCGCTGTCGAACAGCACGCTGGTCACTCAGGGGGGACGCAGTCATGGCATCTGGATCGGCAACAACTGCGTCCAGGGAATCGTCGCTGCCTTCATCAAAGACGGCGGAGCCGCGCCGGCCATCGACTGCGCTGACCAGCCGACACCCGTCGACTGGTTCACCCCGGGCTGATCCGCGAGGCTGAGCCGATGGTGCTCAATGGCAAGACGATTCTCATCTCCGGAGTTGGTCCCGGGCTCGGTGGCTCGTGCGCAGCCGCTGCGTTGCGCGACGGCGCAAACGTCATCGCCACCGCCCGGAACCTGGAACGGCTGGAAGCGGCCATGGCCGAGCTCGACCCATCGGGGGGGCGCACACTCGCGATCGGTGCCGACATCATGGATTGTGGTGCGGTGACAGCAGCCGTTGATGCCGGCGTGGCGAAGTTCGGTGCGCTCGACGGCGTGGTGAACGTTGCCGCCTACGACGCCATCATCGGTACGTTGCTCGATACCGACGATGAGACGTTCCGATCGGTGCTTGAGGTCAACGTGTTTGGCACGACGAACCTCGTGCGAGCCTGTGTGCCGGCACTGCGGGTGAACGGCGGCGGTTCGATCGTGATCATCGGATCGCAATCGGCACATAAGCCGAACCCGGTACCCCAAGGGCCCTACGGTCCCTCGAAGGCGGCGTTGATCGCCGTCGCCCGCGACCTAGCCAACGACCTCGGGCCTGACGGAATCCGGGTGAACACGGTCGTTCCGACGTGGATGTGGGGTCCGAACGTCGAGCTCTACTGCAAGTGGCAGGCGAGTGAGCGCGGGGTCGAGCCCGCCGACATCAAGGCCGAGATCGAGTCGGGAATGGCCCTGCGGGAGATGCCTACCGATGCCGACGTCGCCGAGTCGGTGATCTTCTTCCTGTCTGATCGGAGTCGGATGGTCACTGGTCAACGCATCATCGTGAACGCCGGCGAGTACTTCGACACGTGACTAAACCCGTCCCTGCGCTCGCAGCTGCATCGATGGTCATCATCGATGACCGTCCCGACCTGCACGTGCTCATCGGCAAGCGGCGACCCGGCGCGTTCGTGGGCGACAGGATCGTCTTTCCCGGCGGTGCAGTTGATGCCGTCGATTTCGAGGTCGGGCCGCAGCGCGTTCTGGGCGCTTCGGCACCGGGTCTCTCGGCAGCCGATGCTGCCGGGTATCTCCATGCGGCCGTCTGCGAAAGCCGCGAGGAGGTTGGTCTCTGGCCTCAGGCTGAGGCAGTCATCGACGGCGCCCGATTCGTGGCCGTCGGTCATTGGGTCACCCCTCAGGGGACACCCCGCCGCTATGACACCCGCTTCTTTTTGGCCCGGTATCCGGGAGGCGAGGCGGCGGTGTGCGATCCGGAGCTTGTCGATGTGGGGGGGGGCGCCCAAGCAACACGCTCAATCGGCTTGGGGTGGGGGGACTGCGTGCGCTTGCACCCACGATCTCGTTCCTTACCGCTCTGTCGCACTATCGAAATGTGGAAGAAGCCTTCTCAGGAACACAACTCGGCCATGAACGCACCTATGACGGGGGAGTCACCACGCTTTGAAACGTCAGCCGCCAACGGGAGCAGAAGAAAACAAGATACTGAGCGTTTCGGTTCCGTTTCGATTTGTTTACGTCTCGATCTGACAGCGTTGCGCCTTTCGACTAGAGTCGACATTGGGTTCGGTGATCTGCGGAAGCAGGGCCGTGCATCACCTGCTCGGAGGCGTGAGTGTCTCCGATCCCCCTCCAGGGAAACTAGGGTCCGGTCGGCGGAAACCGGCGGCCGGGCCCAAGCCCCGGTCTGCCACCGGTGCTAGAACCGGACACGTGAACGACGCACCTCGACCACTGCTCGCGGAGTTCATCGGCACGCTGTTTCTTCTGGCCGGAGTTATTGGGTCGGGAATCATGGCCGAGCGGCTGACCGACGATGTTGGTCTGCAGCTTCTGGCGAATGCGGCCGCAACAGTCGGTGTCCTCTACACCATCATTGTGATGTTCGGTCCGGTGAGTGGGGCTCATTTCAACCCGGTGGTGACGCTCGCCGAAGCAGTGCTGGGCGACCGGCCATGGTCGGACGTGGCCCCCTACATCGCCGCCCAGATCGCAGGTGGCGCCGTCGGAGCAATGATTGCCAACCTGATGTTCGAACTCGACCCCATCAACGTCAGCGCGAAGGTCCGTGAAGGCGAGGGCCAGTTCATCGGCGAGATCGTCGCCACGTTCGGCTTGGTGTTCCTCGTCTTTGCGCTCGTTCGATCGGACCGTGACCGTCTCGTAGCAGGAGCCGTTGCCGCGTACATCGGTGGTGCGTACTGGTTCACGTCGTCGACCTCGTTCGCCAACCCGGCAGTAACCGTGACCCGAACGCTGTCCGATACGTTCGCCGGCATCGACCCGGCAAACGCGCCGATGTTCGTAGTGATGCAGTTGGTTGGCGCAGGGCTCGCTGTTGCCGCCCTACGAGTGATCTATCCGAGCGACTGACGTGGAGGTCATCATCGTTCGCCATGGTCGCCCCGTCATCGATCGCCGCAACGACGGCACCGTCGCAGATCCGGTGCTCGACGAGCACGGCGACTGGCAGGCGGAGCGGGTGTCTTCATGGCTCGCCCACGAGGACGTCGACGCGATTATTGCCAGTCCGAAAATCCGAGCGATCGCGACCGTACGGCCACTCGCTGACGTTCTCGGCCTCGAGATCGGCATCGTCCCCGACTTCGACGAGATTGATCGCAATTCGTCTGTGTACGTACCGACCGACATCTGGGAGACCCACGCGCAAGACCTGCTCCAAGGCCTCACCGAAGAGCGCTACGCCGACATCGGGTACGACCCACCCGAGGTTTTCGCCGAACGGGTGCACTGCGCCTGGCATGACTTCGTTGCTCGTCGCCTCGGCGACAAGGTCGTCCTCGCGTGCCACGGCGGCACCATTCGCGAGATCGTCCGTGCCGTACTCGGCGATGCAGCCCCGAGCTTTCACGTGAAGGTCGAGTTCGCATCGATCACCCGCATCCGGGTCGAGAAGTCCCGCTCGGTGCTGCTTTCGCTCAACGAGACCGGGCACTTCGATGCCGACCGAATCGCGATGCGGGGAGCCATGAACACCGCTTCTACGCTGGGGTCATGAGTCTCCCGTTCCGGGCGTTCGACGCCGACAATCACTACTACGAAGCGGTGGACGCATTCATTCGCCACGTCGATCCGCGCATGCACAAGCGTTGTATGCAGTGGGCTCAGATCGACGGCCGCCAGCGTCTCTTGGTGGGTGGTCGCGTGAACCGCTTCATCCCGAATCCGACGTTCGATCCGGTTGCCCGGCCCGGATGTCTCGACGAGTACTTCCGGGGCAAGGTCGCCAGGTCCGACATGCGCGAAGCGTTCGGCGAACTCGTCCCGATCCCTGACGAGTATCGCAACCGCGACGCCCGCATTGCGATCATGGATGAGCAGGGGCTTGAGGCCTGCTTCTTGTTCCCGACGCTCGGCGTCGGCATGGAATCGGCCCTCGAAGGTGATGTCGATGCGACCGTGGCCGCCTTCGAAGGGTTCAACAAGTGGCTCGACGACGACTGGGGGTTCGCCTACCAGAACCGCATCATCACAGCGGGCTACATCACGCTCGCGGATGTCGACATGGCACTCAACCAACTCGACTGGATGATCGAGCGCGATGTGAGAGTGGTGAACATGCGACCGTCTTCGGTTCTCGGTCGCGACGGCCGTCGTCGGTCGCTCGGCGACCCGATGTTTGCACCGTTTTGGCAGAAGATGAACGACCACGGCATCACGCTCGCCATGCACAGCGGTGACGCCGGCTACGCGTTTCTGGCTGACTACTGGGGGGTCAACGCCGAATTCGAGGCGTTCCGACAGAACGCATTCAAGACGTTGCTGACCCACTCGCCGATCAGTGACGCGCTCGCCTCGCTCATCGCAGAGGGCGTGCTCAGCGAGAACCGGAACCTGCGGGTCTGCACGATCGAGACCGGTTCTGAATGGGTCCAGCCATTACTGAAAAAGTTCGAGAAGGTTTACAAGCAGCAAAGGCATGCGTTTGCCGAGGATCCAATCGAGGTGTTCATCCGCCAGGTGTGGGTGTCGCCCTATTACGAGGACGATCTCCACGACCTCAAGGCCAAGATCGGGGCGAGGCACATGCTGTTCGGCTCTGATTGGCCCCACGCCGAAGGTCTTGCCAATCCGGTTGCGTTCGTCGACGACCTCGAAGGTTTTGATGATGCTGAGATCGAACTGATCATGCGAAGCAACGGCATGGCGCTCGCGGAACGAAACGTCTGATGCTTCCCCTTGTCGACACGACCCGGGTTTCGTTGCACATCGTGGCGGTGTGCGTCTGGGTCGGGGGTCAAGTGGTGCTGGCTGCGCTCGTGCCCATCCTGCGAGAGATCGGCTCCGACGCTCCCAAGCGGGTTGCACAGCGATTCGGTCAGGTTTCTTGGCCGTTCTTCGGCCTGGCTGTCGTGACTGGAATCTGGAGTCTGCTCGAGGTGCCAAGTAACACGACCACCGGCTACCACGTCACGCTCGGCATCAAGATCCTGCTCGTGCTTACCTCGGGTGGCGCAGCCTTCGTTCACACGCGCACGCCTTCGCCGGCCGTTCGCGGAGCAACCGGGGGCCTTGGTCTGCTCGCCGCCCTCGCAGCATTGGTGCTCGGCGTCCGGTTGTGACGACGACCGAGCCGATGATCGGCGACGATGGCGTCGCTCGCTGTCGGTGGCCGGGGACGGCGCCCGACTACATCGACTACCACGACCACGAGTGGGGCCACCCGGTCGTTGATGATGTGCGGTTGTTCGAGAAGATCTGCCTCGAGGGATTTCAGTCCGGTCTCGCCTGGATCACGATCCTTCGCAAGCGTGAGAACTTCCGCGCCGCGTTCGACGGTTTCGATTTCCAACTCGTTGCCGCCTATGACGAAGAAGACGTCAACCGACTTCTAGGCGACGCCGGCATTGTTCGTCATCAGGGAAAGATCCGATCGACGATCAACAATGCAGCGCGTGCTGTCGAGATGGTCGAGTCAGAGGGATCTCTGGCCTCGTACTTCTGGGGGTGGGAAGCGACGGAAGACGAGGTGGGCCAACGTGAAGGTTTCCGCGTTCCTGCGATGACGCCTACCTCGGCTGCGATCGCCAAGGACTTGAAGAAACGAGGCTGGAGTTTCGTTGGGCCGACCACGATCTATGCATTCATGCAGGCCATGGGTTTGGTGAACGATCACCTCCCGGGCTGCGAAGCCCGATCGATTTGCGACGAACATCGAGCTTCGTTGCGGTCCTCACACTGA
>Ga0222719_10004873_pt1 | contig 11699 bp, 11 predicted proteins | sample C33_34DmetaG_FD_165039 | JGI IMG/M metagenome (GOLD analysis project Ga0222719, IMG submission 165039) | Estuarine water microbial communities from San Francisco Bay, California, United States - C33_34D | ecosystem: Environmental > Aquatic > Marine > Unclassified | place: USA: California...
ACCCGCGTCCCTCGGGGGAGTCGCTTCGCCACAGCCACACGAGGAGTAGCACGACCCACCTTCACCGCTGGCGGTGATTTCCGGGTGGTCTGCGGGGCAGACTTGGCCTTGGTCTTCTTGCGGCAAGCGCATCCCATGTGTGACCTCCGACTATCGGAGGGCGATAGGGAGGCTACCGACCAGCGAGCAACTGCGGGACAGATGCGTCGGGCATCGTGCATACCACCTTGCCGTCCGCGCCCATCGCCCTGTAGCCGTTTTCCACCCGCTCAAACGAACGGATGTCGCAGAACGGAGCAGGAAGATGGGCGAGAGCCTTCTCCCATACATGAGAGGGGCGCAGCGGGATGGCATGGGGGCAGGAAGTGTCGTAGGACTCGCTTCGCGGGCTCCCTGTGCGGGAGTCTGACCACACGCGGTCTACCTCTGACGCATCAGCCCATACCGTATGAGGTGCCTTGAATCCGAGGCGGTCGCCATCAACCCAGAACACATTCCCCGTCACACCTGTCTCACGGTGCTTGACGGTGTGACCCTTGCGCGGAACATGGCGGTTGGAGGGGTTGTTCCGTTGGCTGAGTCGTATCCACCCCTCCACGGGCTGTTCTCCGGGGTTGAAGCCGGGGTACACGATCTCGACATTCTTGAGGTAGGTGTAGGTCAACTTGTTATCGCCGGGGACGACGATGCCCAGACGGGGGCCGAAGTCGCTGTCCCCCATCCACCGGACGATCCCACGGGTGCCCTTGGGCACCTTCTGGCCACGGACGACGACTACCTCGTGACCCTTCTGCACATCGAGGCGAATGCCACCAACGCCCATCAACAGGGCGATGCGAGCCTCGTCCTCAGTCATCGTCCTGTCTCGTCCACGCCTGCTTCCACGAGGCATTGTGCGAGGTGAGCCTCGGTCTTGGTCAGGACGACCTCTTGGCCGTCCTCGTCAATCGCCTGCTTGAAAAACCACTGACCACCACGGAGATCGAACAGTACCGTGATGTCCACGAAGGGGTCGGAGCACTTGCTCGCGCCGGGGGCGCTGCGGTTGATCGTGACGGTCGCGTCGTTGTACATCGGGAACCTCCTGCCCCTGTAGTACAGGGACGGGAGGTCCGACCGAAACCCCTGTCAGATGTTGCACTCGCTGACCTGTCGGTCGATGTACCGCTTGAGGGTCCTCAACTCTCGACTGGTCTTGGCGGGATCTGCGATGAAGCGGGGGTTCTTCTTCATGCGGTTCACGGGGCCGCGCATCCGCTTGGCGACCTCGCTCGCCATGCTGTCGGGGATGTCGCTCACGAGTGCGGCCATGCCCTCCAACGCGGCCAGAAGGTCGGCAGGATCATCCTGCTCCACCTCGGCAAGCGCCGTCGAGATCATCACGGACATATCGCGCAGAGCGGGGACGCACTTGGTGATCGCCTGTGTCCCCCATCCGAAGCCCACGTTGCGGTCCAGACCCACAGGGTACTGGCCGACAGGCTGACTCTTGAAGGCATCCTTGTAGCCCTTGTTGAGTTTCGACTTGCCGTGGCGAGCAAGGGCACGCTTCGCAGTCTCGACGTCGGCGAAGACCTCCACCTTGTCCTGCTGGCGCCCCTGACCCAGCGCACCCCACTTCTTCTTGAGGGATGCGCCGCCGTAGGGGTCGGGGACGACGACCATCTCGTAGAACTTGGAGTGGTTCTTGGCGGCGTCGATGAAGTACGCCATGAACGCTTCCCCAGCACGGTACTTCTGCCGTGTGATCTCAGAGAGATACGGACGACCAGCAGCGGTCTTGGGCATCAGCCCTTCGGAGGCGAGGATGCGTCGGAGTTGGGTGGCAAAGCGGTTCATGGTTGTCTCCTAATGGCCTGCGTAGGGGGAGGTCTCGTACTTGGGCTTCTCGTCCCACTTGGATGCGTAGGTGTGGTCCATCTTGATGGTGCCTCGGGGGCTGACCCGCTTCTTCATGGGTCGGCTCCCCCGGACGAAACGGTTGGGGACCGCCTCGACATAGTTGGCAGTCATGTCCTCCCGAACGGTCTTCGACTGGACCTTCTGGACCTCGACGGTCGCCTTCCCGATGACCCGAAGGACTTGGTAGAAATCCACGTTGGTCTGGTCGTAGCCCCACGATGCGTAGAAGATGTCGCCGACCTTGATTCCATGCTGGAAGTTCTTCGCGGCCTCAGCCCGCTCGGCCTTCGCCTTCGCCTTCCGCTCGTAGGAAGCGACCCAATCGTCCACCACCTTATCCCGGTAGGACTCCGATGTGTAGTAGGACCACTCCAGAGCGTTCTTCGCCCGCTTGGAAGCAGACCCCATCAGCAGGTAGTGCCGAGTGACGGGCTTGCCTGTGCGACGGTTGACGTGGTCCTCAGACCACCGCCAGACGCGGAGCATCCCGTCGGCGAAGTTCTCCTCACGCGCCCCACCCTTCTCTGCCGTTGGGATCATCCAGTCGAGGCGTGGCATCTGGCGTCCAGCAGCCTTGGTGCTGGCCGTCTTCGTGATTGCCACCCCGTCCCACTCCAGAAGCCCCTTCTTGGCGAGGGCCGCTGCCGCCGACATGGCTTTGGCGAAGTGGATCATTCGGAACGGTGGGGTGCGGGTCACATCACCCAGGTTCATCCGATGACCGACAGGCCAGCCCTTGATCTCCTCCATGATGGCGACCTGCGCCTTGCCGCGTGGAGCAGCCGCCTTGGTGAGCAACCCCTCAGAGGCGAGGATGCGTCGGAGCGCGGTGCGGTTCATCGGATTTCTCCCCAGAAGGATTCAGCGAGGTCGTGGGTGATGGTGTCATCGAAGCCGTGTTGCCCGAAGACTGTGACTTCGGGAGTGGCGATGACAGGGAACCAGATCAACATAGGACCTCCACACCCCCTTGTAGGAGCATAGAGAGGCTACCGAGGCCGTCGGGACTCCCGCCATGAATCGTCTGCATCGAGGAGCATCTGGGCGAGGAACACGATGCCCGACAGGTCATGTGCGGACTCCATGCCCAACCGCCGATCCGGGTCGTCCGTGTGCCACCAAAGCACCAACTTCTCGCACAGCCCCCTGACCTTGGGATCGAGGGGGAGGTTCATCAGTTGGCCGCACGGAGGTAGCCGGTCGTCACCGTGGGTGCCGGGACCTGCTGCCCACCTTCAAGGGTGAACTCGTTGCCGCTCAACTGACCGCCACCCGCCAGAAGCGAGTGAGGCTCCAGCGAGGTCAAGCCGCCCCAAGGACCCAACCGGGACGCCGTGACTGCCGCGTAGTCCACCAGCGAGTAGGCCACCGCTCCGTTGCCGTTGCCCGTCGGAACACCGTCCGGGTTCGGGTCCGTCGTGGGGTCCGCGCTCGTGGGAGGCACATTGTCCGACAGCACACTCTGGATGTCGAACAAGTCCTCCCGTGGGGCCACATCCTCCAACCACAAGGCGAAATCTTGGTTCATGCCCATGCGGCCTTCGGGCACCTCCCCACCCAGACCCCGCTGGTTCGGGTACATCACCGGAGCAGCCGGGGTCGCAACACCCCCACCGAGAACCATCTCACCCGTGAGGTTGGGGGGGCGTCCACCCCCAGCCGTCAAGATGGCCGACTGATTGAACCGTGCCGTGCTCCCCTTGATGACCGGGCTGCCCTTCCACGGACCTGCGGGGCCATTCGGGACGGTATGGGCATCCGTCGTGAAGTGGCCGTCGATCTCGATCTCGGCAAGACCGTGGCCGGGGCCGGGACTGTCGCACAGCGTCGTGATGTGAACGCTGTCTCCGTCCTCGGTTTCGCAATACTCCACCCCTGCGTACAGGGAGCCGGGTCCGTCCGTGAACGTGACCTCTTCCAGTGGTGGGCTGTCGGGCAGGGGCACAAGACTTCTTGTGGCCGGAAGGTCCCTGTTGTTCTTCGGTACGGGCGGCGTGCCCTCGTTGAGAACAGTGACCGTCTCCTCAAGCGGTTGGCTACACAGGTACTCCTGTGTGACCGGCTTACCGACTGCGAATGTGACCGTGACCGGGTGCTGATCTGAGGGGAGCGGGGAAGCCGAGTCGAACTGGAGGTTCTGCGTGGCCTTGTCGAAGGTGTAGAGCGTGGGTGAGATCACCACCCCGTCCACCTGCACCACGAACACCCGGTCGGCGTAGATGGCCGAGTCGGGGACATACACGAGGAACGGAGTCCGCGAGATGATGGTCGCCGTCTCGGGCGTCGTGTCGAGGTTGTACTCGCCGCTGGTCAGCGTGAAGGCCCGGTTGAGCACCATGTTCTGCGGTGCGATTCCGAAGCCGCTTGGGGGTGCGTTCAGCCTGTAGTGGACGTCTGACCACCGGGTCTGGGAGATGGCCCGCGAGTCAAGGCACCCAAAGGCCACCGTGCCTCGGAAATCCCCGACATACGGAGGGAGGTCGCCGTACTCGACATTGATCCAAGCGGCTGCCGGGTCGGTTGTTTCCGATGGCAACGCCGTGCCGGGAGCACCGGGCGGCAACGGGAGGTCAGGCCGGTAGACCGAAAGCCCCCAGTTGGGGTCGAGGTACATGCGAACCTGACACGCTGCCGTCCAGTCCATCGCGACCGGAGTGGCGAACAGGCTGCTGTTGAGGGCGCTGGTGCTGTCCGACCTCGGGATTCGGTACGAGTCGATGTCATCAGGGCTGGGATCACCGCCCGCAGGTGTCCGCCGCAAGTAGACGCCGAGCGTCCGGTCGATGGTCTGACCTACTCGTGGAACGACTCGGAGCGGGGTCGCGCTCACCGAGTCAACCGTGACCTCACATGCGCCATCCCCGGTCAGGAGCAGACGCGCACCCAGATACTCCTGTGTGGTGAATGTCCCGAAGCCCGTGAATGGGGTCGAGCCCAAGATGGTGTCGTCCACCACCGCGACCACGATGTCAGCCACGGGGTCACAGAGCAGCCGGTAGGTGTGGAACGCCCCATCGTTCCACGCGAAGGCGAACGTCTGCACAACAGCGAACGCTTGATCTCGCAGTTCGATGATCCCATCGCCCAGCGTCAGGTACACCACCCGACCGAGGTTGACTGCCACGACACAATGGCCGCCGATGGCGATGCCGATGCCCCGCGACCCTGCCGTTCCCGACTGGACCGAGAACCGAGACTCCAGAATCAACCCCTCGTCATCGACCACAGCACCGTATGAAGCAGTCTGGTTCCAGCCCGCCGTCTGTGCCGTCGTCTTGGACAGTTCAAGCGTCTGCCCTCGGACGAACGGGTCAGGCGCAGTCCCGGCGAAGGCGGCCGACCATCCAGCGTCCGTCGGAGACTGCAACCCCGACAAGGACACATTGGGCCGAGTCGGTATCAGCCGACGGGTGGTTGCGTCCTCGACGTAGTGGAGCGTCGTCAGCAACGACTCACGAGTCGTGTTCCGCACCCGCATAGAGGCGTTGCCCGCACCGAGGATTCCCGACTCGACCAAGAAGGTCGCCTCGTAGTCGGTGAGCACCTTCGGGGTCAGGTACGGCTCGGTGCGTTCGTAGGTGAACTCGACCGGGATGGTTGTGTCCCCAGAGGTGGCCTTGAGGAGCAGGCGTGATCCCGTGCTGTCCACCGAAGCCGTGCCGAAGTTGCCGACCCGGTACCACGGGTCAGAAATCTCGTCTTCGGGAAGCACGTCCATGTCGGTCAGGGCGGCGATGCCCGTGACCGTGTTCGTGATCCGGGGTGGGTCAGCAAGGTACTGCGTGAGGTCCCAGACGGAGGATGACTCCGCACGCCGGGACAGGCTGCCCCAGAACATGACGCCCTTCTCCGTGGCAGGGAGAAGCAGAGCCGTCTGCGCGGGGAACGGTGCGACCTCCGTGATGTCCGCTACCAGACCTGAGATGCCGCCACCGAGGTACACGGTGGCAGAGCCCGTCGGGAAGTGGGAGTAGACACGGAACGAGACGAGGTTCGTGTCCCACGGCGTCTCAAAGAGCAGCGTGACTTCCCGTGCCCCGAAGGTGTCCGGGTCAGCCGGGAGGGCGGGCGAGAACGTGATCTCGACATCCACCCCGTCATCGGAAAGCGATAGACCGCACTCCTCGATGGTGTAGACGCCCGCCTGTGGTCCGTCGGGAATACGGAAGCGGTCGCCCGACGCGACGCCGGACGGCAGGTCCGTGTACGCGACGGTGATGGTCGTCGTGCTGGTGGCCTCCCCATCTACCGAGGGGCCGATCTGCCAGCCCTCTTCCAAGTGGGTCTTGGTTGCATCGAGCAACACGCCGACGTGCTGGACACCATCGACAAGGAGAGCCCCAACGACGACAAGGTGTGCCCCGTCGTGGAAGCCGAACCCGACCCCGGTGAACACGCCATCTGTCGTGTACGACTCCACCTTGAACCGGGCGATGTCCGTGATCTGGATGTCGAGGGAGAGGTCCAGCCCCCTCGTCCAGAGAGCCGCCGTGCCAATGCCGTAGGGACCCGACGAGGCATCCACGACCCGGTATGTCCCGTCACCGACAAGACCACCGTCATCCACCCCGTCGAGCGTCCACGGCGTGGCTGCTCCAGACGGGAGTGTCTGACCGTTGAATGTGCCCGTGGACCGCAACGCATCAGCGGTGAGTCTCCCCACACCAACCGCACGGGGGTTCTGGTTGAGCAGCAGGGTCGTCGGCTCATTGAGGAGAGCCGAGTAACCACCCTTCTGGAAGCCGATGTACTTGTGGCCGATCTGCTTGGGCGACTCGCGCCGGTATGGGCCGAGAGCCACACCCATCGGGAAACGGTTGGTCTTGACCGTCCCGGTTGCCTCGTCTGGGATGGGCGACGGCACACCAGCCGTGTGGCCTGTGCTCCGATCCCATGTGTTGAGGGTCAGCCCTCGGGTGTTCAACCCCGCCATCTCCATCGCGGGGGACATGAACCAGATGTAGTCCACCTCCACGGTGAAGGACCCAGCAGCCGCAAGAGGAATCGGGATGGCCGGGTAGATTTCTCCGACGTAGGGGTTCACCCCAGCGAGATCAAGCGCCACGCCGTCGAGGCGAACCTCCACATCCGCCTTGGTCGCCGGAGTGTTGTCACCCCAGCCCCGAACGAGGGGGCCGTACCGGGTCTTGAGCCGGTCACGGGTCAGCACGGTGGAACCGAGGAATGTGGTCGGGAGCCCGTGAATGAAGTTCCACGCGCTCGTGAACAGCGTCGTGGAGGCCGTGTTCTTCACGACCTTCAACTTGAACAGGCTGACCTCATGGGCGGGGTCGAGAACGAACGCCGCTCCTGCGGCATACACAGCAGGACCCGTCGCACTGGCCGTCGCGAATGTGTTCAGCGGCTCGCCGTCGAACAGGACCGTGTAGAAGTCGCCCTTCTGGTTCCGAACCAGAGAGACGGTGTGCTCCCCTGAGAGGTCCCAAGCAGCCAGCACGGTCGAGGTGTGGGCACCCGAGGCGATGGTGATGATCTTGGACCCGGCCGAATCCGAGAGGGTCAGGTCTACTTGGATGGCCCCATCCGACACGGACATCGTGGCGAGGGTGCTGTTGAGCACGGCGGGGATGGTTGTCGTGCCTGTCAGGTCGAAGGTGAAGTCCACCCGAAAGGTCGTTCCGGGTACCATCCGCCCGGTGCCATCTCCGAAGGCCCAGCCATACTGGACACCGGCCCCCTTGGAAAGCAAGAGGCCGTCGCTCGCGGTGGCGACACTGGACCCTGTGCCGATCTCCACACCCACCAAGTAGGGGTCATCATCGGGGAGCAGGGTGCCGTCGTAGTTGAAGGCGAGGGCGGGGCCGAGAGTCAGGTCGTAGGACGCGCTCGTCATCGGATGCACGTCGAGCAGCACCCGCGAGAGCACCGTGGCGTCCTGTGCGGCGGACCCGATGGTAGGCACCACGGGGTAGACCGTCGTGATCCCATAGGAGTCGGTGCTGTCCACACCGGGCGAGAAATCAGCCTCGGTGAGCATGTCCTGAGCAGCACCAAGGCTGTTCACGAAGTCCACTTGGACCGTGCGTCCGTCGTCCGGGGTGGGTAGCCCGACGATGGCCGACGGAGCATCCCCCAGCGCGTAGAACACCGCCGAGTTGACCGGGGGAGGTCCGATGACATTCCCAGCGATGTCGGTGACGTTGCTGATGGTCAGGATGTACTGCCCACCGAGCGTAGAGCCTGTGTGGGTGACGATGACCGACGAGTAGCCGAGCCCAGACGGGTTGCCCTGCACAACGGAGACAGCGGTGAGCGGCACTCCATAGGTGTCCGCGAAGACGTAGTTACCAGCGGCGACGAGAGCGGCGTTGTCCGCCATATCCTCCGAGAAGAAGACCTCGACCCGGTAGCCGTCAAGGGAGTTGACCCCCGTGACTCTCGGCGGGGTGATGTCCACTGACCCATACGAGGCAAACCCATAGGGGGCGCTGCCGTAACCAAAGGTCAGTCCGGGGAGGTAGACAGGCACTCGGGCTCCTACGAGATCAAGGCGTTGAGCAGGTCACTGACCCGACAAAGGGTACTCGCGGTCGCCATGATCAAGCCTCCCGAATCAAGTCGTAGTTGAAGATGACCACGGTGTCGGTGTTGTTCGCAGCCACGTCGTCAATCACGAACTCAACGAATGCCCCCGCTGGGAGAGTGATGACCTCTGGTCTTTCCAGCGTGAAAGCGTTGGTCAGCGCGTAAGGCCGAAGCGTGTACCACGAGGAGTTGGGTTCGCGGACCAGCATCTTGACCTTGGCCGCCGCTTGACCCGTGCCCGCCTGCATCGAAGCGTGGGTTTCCCGAATGACCAGCGTAGTGTTCGCAGGAACCCGGTACGTCGCCTGCTGGGTCCGGGCATCCTCCTGCGAGATGAACGCCATGACCTCCGTGGGATCATTCGGCACACCACCCGCCGTGAAGTTGTTCGCGTTGGTGACCCACACGTTTCCGGCGAGCGTCTGAAGGTTCCCGCTCACGTAGGCGGTGTTGCAGTCGAGGGCGCTGACCCCGGTGTTCACGGGGGTGTTCCCGGTCAAGGTCACCGTGACGGCGGTGAGGTCGTTGTTCGCGTCGTTGACGATCAACGTGATGTCTGCGGTGTCCGTGTTGTCGGTGCTCGCCACCCACAGGTTCGCGGCTACCGTGGCGAAGGTCTTGCGCCGGAAGGTGGAGCCCGAGTCGGCGGCTCGCCAGATGGTCGCTGGAGCCGGGTCCGCACTGTCGATGTCGTACACCGACCCGAACTTCGTGCCGTTGGAGTGGTTGGGAATGTTGCCGAGCGCGACCTCCAACTGGAAGTCGCCCGTGATCAAAGCACCGCTCTGGTCCGTCCGAAGGGGGCTGCTGTTGGTCCGCAGATCCGCTTGGATGAAGAAGGAACCTTGGTCCACCGACCCGTTGGTGTACTGGACCCGGAAGCCGTCGAGCCGCGTCGGGAACGACAGGGCGAGGTAGCCCCGCTCGATGTCTTCCTGCGTGAAGGAGTAGGTGTCGGTCGCCCGAACCGTAGGGCCTCCCTGCACGTCGTCGGTGTACTGGACGACGATCCCGCCCACCGAGGACAACTGGAGAGTGGAGATGAACAACTCGATGGCGACGAAGCCGTCCGTGTCGATCCAGTCCGAGTTGAACGTCTCGGTCGCCAGCAGCAGGTTCTCGTCGGTGAAGGCCGTACCATCAGCACGAGCGTTCACGAAGTCCCCGTCCGGCTGCTGTCCCGTAGGGACCGACCGGACGTTGCTCACATCGTCCATCCCGGTGAGGTCTTGGTCCAGCCGGGAGACGAGGTTGACCTGTGACGAGTGGAACATCGTCTGGAGGCTGAATGTGGTCTGTGCCTGACCCCCGTTGGTGTAGACCAGCCGGAAGTACCGGGCGATGGTGCCCAGCGTCCGAGGAGAGGCGGAAGCCACGTCGGCGATGCCGACGGCGATGGGGAGCGCGACCGTGGCTCCGTCATGACTGAACTGCATGACGAGGGTGCCGGGGGCCGTAGCAGCCGCCGTCCCGGCTACGAGGACGCTGATGCTGTTCCACACCTCGATGTCGGACCACGCCCCGGTAAACACCGCACCTGCGCCAAGGGCTGAGGTGGTGCTGTTGTCTGCGTTTACGGTGCTGCGGACTGCGGGAGAATAAGCCATGGGAGCCTCTACCAGATGAACCAGTTGGTGCCGTCTGAGATCACGTTGAACTGCTCCCACTGGAAGGTCATGGGCAGACCCACAGCCGAGTAGTCCGTGCCGTCGATGGTCACGCCGGGAGCGTCCGTCTTGACCTGCACATCAACGGGCGTGACGGCCAACTTGAACGCGATGCGTGCGTCGGAGGCCGGGGCGGGGAGGGTGATCTCGGTCGTTGCTGCGGTGATGATGATGAACTCACCGTCGGATGCCGTGTGGGTCGGGGCGGCGACGGTGACCGTGCTCCATTCCCCACCAATGCTCGCGACAGCGGTTTCAAGGGCTTGCAGGTTGTAGTTCTGCTCGTTCGCCCAGCCCTCGGAGTCCACATCAACGGGAATCACGCCCGTGGAGTCACGCCGCTCCCCAGCCGCGACCAACTTGAGCCCCAGCGAAGAGGTCAGTGCCCGGAGTCGGACGTACTGGGTGTCCTCGGTCGGAAGTCCTGCATCCACAGTGAGCCGAACGAGGTATGGCCCTGCGAGGTCAGCGGTGAAGTCCACCGGACCAGAAGTCGTGGCCGCTGCGGGAGGGGTGAGCACCGCCGTGCTGCCCTCGGGAATGAACGCGAGCGTCCATTGGAAGGTCGTGCCAACAGCAGGGGGCACGGCTTCAAGTGTGACCACATCACCGACGGCGAGGTCATCCCGACTGGCGTTGTCCACCGTGGGCTTCGCGGGGATGCTGCTTCGGATCTGTGCTGCCATGCCAAAGGCTCCTACGGGGCGGGACATAGAGTCCTACCCTCGTGGGTCCATAGGCTCGCTACCGGGGCCGTCTGGGTATAGTCCTCGTGTCCCAGCATCGGGGCACACACCACACCACACACTGGAGGCCCACAATGGGCGAGAGGAACACCCCCTTCCATCTTCGTATGGACTGCTTGAGCATGGCTGAAACCCTGCTCTCCCAGAAGATGCACATGACCAAGGAAGTCCACGGCAACACCGCCGTCGCCTTCTTCACGACCGAAGACGTGATGGCCGAAGCCGCCAAGTTGTACCGGTTCGTGTGCGACAAGGACGCTGCCGACAACTACGGCAAGGAGTCTTCCAAGTAGATGGCTTCCGACCGGTACACCACCATCGTCGCTATGCTCGATGACCCCATCAACAGGCTCATTGTGGAGCGCGAGTTGGTGCGCCGGGCACCCCTCACGAAGTGGCTACCCCCTCCAACCCCCATCGTGGGGTTGAGGGGGTACCTGTTCCTCACCGGGCGCGAGTGGCAGAAGAACCCGCGACCCCTCGTGCTGGAGTCCGAGGTAGAGACAGCGGACTCCATCGCCCACGTCTTTGAGTCCACGGAGGGGTGGTTCGTGGCCTTCCTCGACGGTACGGAGGTCGGGCCATTCCAGAGCGCCCGTACAGCCATGACCGAGGGGATGAACCTGCTCACGGATGATGGCTGGGTGTTCTACGACCCGCCGCCGTGGGATCACGAGGTCGGGATTGAGTACCCAATCAGTAGTCAGGTGCGTAAGGCCCGCTGAACCGCCACTCGCCAGAAGCGAAGCGCAGCCCCTTCTTCGACTCAAGGATGGCGTAGACGTGCTTGCACAACCAGTGCTGACCCTTGGGGTCCTTGATCTCGGGGCGTGACGCT
>Ga0222719_10004875_pt1 | contig 11696 bp, 10 predicted proteins | sample C33_34DmetaG_FD_165039 | JGI IMG/M metagenome (GOLD analysis project Ga0222719, IMG submission 165039) | Estuarine water microbial communities from San Francisco Bay, California, United States - C33_34D | ecosystem: Environmental > Aquatic > Marine > Unclassified | place: USA: California...
GGCGCCCTCTGATAGTTTGGTTGAGGAACGTTCGGACGATGTTACACCATCATCTTCCAAAATTGAGTTTCGATGCACCAGAGACATCCGCTTGAGCACTCTTGAAGGTTTGACGGCCTGCGTTTCGTGAAGCCGGAACAGGTGCTGCTGGATACGCGAGTCTCGACGCTGTTGCTTCGCATGGTCCAGGTCAGTGTCTTCATCAGCAACATCATCGTCTCCGACATCAATTATCTCGGGAAAAAGTGACGGGTCCGATAATCTCTCCGAAGCCGCTTCGATCGACGACATATCACCTGCCTTTACGAGACGATGGAGGTAGTCGCGTTCTGATTCGGTAAGCATCGTCGTCAAAGAATTCGAATCAATACTGTTCCCGGCTGAAGCACCCTTTTCTGACCGAAACTCTTCAGACGTTTTCGGCGCTGCCTCCGGATCGATAGGGGTTGAAGAAAAGTGATCAATGACCAGCTTCATGATTCCTTTTCGGGTAGCAACAGAATTGCCTTCTGGAGTCGTGCCAACGCCGACTGTCGAGGGCGGATCTTCTTTCTTCTCGTCGTGCATTCTGTCTTTGTTTCAAATGCGTGTAGTATACTTTATCTCTGTAAACACTCGTCTATCACGCCGTTATACTTCCTTTCTTTGTTTCAATGGAATGAATCAATCGTGTCGTTGGCTTCGATACGTTAAGCCGTTGTAGTGTTTGGTGAGTAACTCCTCCACCACATCCGACGAAATTTGAGAGACTGGCGGTGAGACGACCGTTGGATACGTCGGATTTTGGCCTGATAACCGTCTTGCATTCACCCTTTTTTAAATATGTCTCCTACGTATTCCAGGTGCCCATTACCCATCCACACCAATGTTCATTACTGGCAAAATGTTAAAAAGAAATGACGTACAGACGATTTCCGATAAAATAAGTGTGATAAGCATGCCGTTCAACGGAAACCATTCGCACGCAAGCCATCCGCTATCCCGAGTCCCGATACCTCGTGAATCAGTCCGGAAAACTGAGTGAAACCTTTCCCGTCTCACTCGTTGCAGGGTTTTCAATCAAGCATACTCTGAACCAGAACCCTCTATGGGTGGACGTGGTGGATTAGGGTCTTAATCAATACGTAGGCTCATAATTTTAGCATCCTGGTTATACTCGACAGGTCAGTATCGTTGACAGAAAAATGTCTTCAGAGCTCCTGTCTCACCGAAAGGAAGAAGAAAAGGCCGAGTAGGACGACAGGGAAGATCAGATTCCCCGACAGTTCTGCAGACGGGCAGCATCGCGGATATCAATCTCTCTCCCTGCAATGAAGATCCTACTTGCCAGACAATATTAGCTGCAATTGATCCAGTCCTTCCACCATCAACCTGTGGCCTTCTCCTTGTTCCTGGATCTTGCCAGAATGATGCCATAATCTGGCTAAGAAAAAATCGATTGACTCCGGACCTCCAAGTATGGCGAATAATTCAAAGATTCGCCCTCCTTGTTTTCTACTGTGCTCTTGGAGGGGAAAATTGGAACAACGCTTATTTCCAAATCACGGAAGGTGATGAATATGACTGGTTTCAAGGTGTCGATCCTTGTAACAGGTTTGAAGAGTTCCAGATTATTTCACTTGAAGGAAAGGGTTTGAAAGGGACACTTCCACCTGAACTGTCCATGCTCAGTACATTGTGGGAGGTCTTTCTGTCCGACAACCAAATCTTTGGATATATTCCTTCTGATTACTCCAAGTTCACCGACCTCGACACGCTTTCGCTCGCCAGCAACTTACTACAAGGTTCGGTCCCTGAATTCGTTTGGAGGTAGGAGCACCTTGTTTATCTAGACTTGTCATGTAACGACTTCACCGGAAAGCTGCCATCTGTTTTCAACCAACAGCTACTTCAATCCCTCAATCTGGCGCACAACCGCTTGGGTGGAACGCTTCCGGCATCGACAAGTCAAGTGCTTTGGACACATTTACACTTGCAAGGAAATGAATTTGTTGGGACTCTTCTAAAGTTTCGAGCTGATAGAATGATATCACTTAAGTTACACGACAATCAATTTGATGGAACCTTTCCTGTCGATAGTTTTCTGGATGTAACCCCCCAAAGATCACGACTGGAATATCTCTCATTATACAATACCAATATCACGGGCGGTAACCGATTGTGCGACCTCAACATGACTGGGTCCTTGAACGCTATGATTGTCGATCCCTCGAACTTGGTTTGTTTCTGTTGTACGACCGGAGCCTCGGTTACTGTAGAGCACTGTGGTTAATTAGCTTATAATCCGCCGCAATCGCCTTAGGGATCGTTTCTACTCTAAAGCTAAGTTGAGAGAGAATGGAGAAAGGGAGAGTAAATTAACGAAGCAATATGGTAGCAGGATAGAGATGGGGATTATCGATGCTGACGTAGAAAAATGATGCTCGACTATTTCCGCGTCGTCGAAAGTGTGACGAATGAAGATCACAACAACGAGATCTGAAGATCGACCATGGCGAAGACTTTTGTCCTTGACCGCTTCTTTCTTCTAGCAATGGTATTGTGTCGACTTCGCACTGCTCTTGCTTTCCGAAAATCTTTGCCTCCTTTCCTATCAGTGTGCCTCTCGGGTCCTTCCAAGAACCCCTTCGTTGCTTCGTCTGTGAATCTTCGTATGTCGTCGTCGTCAGCAGACGCTGGGGCGGCCAAAACGGCTCTTGCAGGCTGTCCCACTATTCCTATGCGAGATGGTACTCTTCATCCATGCATCGGCTTTGGTACGTACAAAGTCGGCTTCATTCCTGCCTCTGCCAGCTCGGCAGTCGTAGCCTCTTCAGGAGGTTCGGGTACTGCCTCGGAGAAAGAGCGCACGGCCGAGGAATGCGTCGCTGACGCTCTTGACGTCGGTTACCGTTTCCTTGAATGTGCCGAGTTCTACGGAAACGAGGATCAGGTTGGTAAAGCTATCAAGAAGTCGGGTATCAAGAGGGAAGAACTATTCTTGTGCAGCAAGGTGTGGACCACCACAATCGAGAAAGGCCCCGAAGCGATTCGAAGTCAGCTGGATAAGACCCTGGCGGATTTGCAGACGGACTACATTGACCTATATCTTGTCCACTGGCCTGTACCTGGTTTTCACGTAGAAGCATACAAGACGTTACTCGAGCTGAAGCGTGAAGGAAAAATTCGCGGGGTCGGTGTGTCGAATTACGCTCTGGAAGACTATCTCGAGCTAAAGAACGACAAAGACATCGAAGATTCCGACCTCCCACTGGTCAACCAGATTGAGATCAACCCTTTCTTGTATCGCAAGAAAACGATAGATGCTCTTCAGAAAGATGGGGTTGTACTTCAGTCGTATCGAAGTCTACGTGACGGCAAGGCGTTTGATCATCCAGTGCTAAAGGAGATTGCCAAGACGCACAACAAGACCTCAGCACAAGTACTAGGTCGATGGTGTGTCCAGCGACGATTCATTTACATCCCAAAATCTGTAAAGAAGGAACGAATGGTCGAGAATGCGCTTGTTTTCGACTTTGCTCTTTCCGAGGATGAGATGGCGAAGCTCGATTCGCTGACGACACCGGATGCTTTGGACACATTCCAATCTCTTTACAGAAAGTGTGTCAATCGTGATACCAGCAAAGATGGAAGATTGGATGGAGTTAAAATGGATATCACTGTTGATTAGATGGATTCGCATTTTCAGTCTATCAGATTGCTATGGTAATTTGAACAATTATTCCTCTCTTACTAAACTAGATAATATTCCCCTTTATTCTTCCGAGAAGGACACTGGAGAGTCTGATTTCCAAAAATCAAGAAAGGTGAGGTCATGGATAAGTAATTTAAGACTTGCTTAATCATTATTTCTAATTATCATATTATTGTTCTGCTTAAACACAGGAAAAGTTCTGGAGTCGAAGGCCGCTCCTTCTTACGTTTAGCTTCCCGTTAATGAACCTGTAACTTTAAATCCTTCAATAATCCAAGGGTGACTCAACGCCTGTTCACAAGACATCCTCTCATGCTTTGGAGCTAACAAGGATGAAAGGAAGTTGTGCAAGTCTCCATCGTCGTCAAAATCTGAAGGCCCAAGATCACTTCGCACGATGTCCACAAGAATCGCTTCTAGCTCTAAGGGGCTATCGGCGTGGCTTTGATAGCATTCCTTCCACTTCAGGGGGAGCCTCGTGATCAGCGCAAGCAAGGTGAGGTGAACCCAACAGATTGCATTATCAGCTGACGGTCCAACAAGAGACGTCCCGGTAATCATCTCAGGAGTAAATGAGCAGCCATAATCCCCGTATTCGATTATTTTCAAGCGCTCAAAAAACCGATCAATATTTGACAAATGGGTTCCTTCGAAAGCTTAGCTTGATTTCCAATCTTTGTCTGTTCTTCTAAAATCATCTTCAGGGTGAGCCCCGCCCACCAGGTAACAAGGTAGAGGCAATTGGAAGTATGAATGGCTTCAACAAAGGCTGTGATATTATTGTGTCGTAATTCTTGTAAAACACTGACTTGTTGACCGAGCTGCTTGATCTGCCCAAAGGAAGTGAGGGAATCGATTCTGATGCGGAGGATAGCAACTTGGAGGGAGCTATCTTCCTGGCTTCGTTGTCGGCTAGCGCTAATGATAACATTTCGGACGCCACCTACGGTTTCGGGAATTGTTTTCAAGCCAAAGCAGTACCGTACTCCTCCAGTATCAGTACATTTACCTTTCCACAGGCTTCCATCCGTCGGGTAGGTTGGAAAAGGTCCCGAGCAATAATGTGAGTCAATACAGGTTTCCAAAATTATCACCGATGCGCGAATTCAACTCGAGAGTACTTAAGCCCCCGTTCCATACAATATCGTACTCCAAGTCACGAACAACTGCATGGAAAACAGCGAGAAGTTATCGCGCGCGAGAAAAAAACGCTAGTTGGTCGTACTGTAGAGTACTGACAATATCTTTTATATAGCACTCTATAGTAAACCATCAATACTCTTTGTTGATTGAATAGGAGTACCGTTTTCCGCTTTTTACTCACTTACTTACTGTTACATAACAATACCGTTTTTCGGCTTTTTACTCACTTACTTACTGTTACATTACAATACCGTTTTTCGGCTTTTTACAAACTGAATCCGCATCTCATCCTTCTCTATGGCTCACAAAATTTGATCAATAACAACAACAACAACAAAAGCAAACATGAAGTTTTATTATTCCATGGCGGTCCTCGGCGCGGCTTTTCTCGCGAGCAATTCCGCAGAGGCAGCACAAACAAAGCTCCGTGGCAGTGGTGGAAGGCACCTCAAGAAAAACGTTTGCTCGACCGGAGCAGTCGAGTATTACAATGGGTGGGAATCCCCAGGCTGGGACGAGTTGCATGACAATGGGTGGGAATCCCCAGGTCTCGCCATTGCGTCTACCTGGGAGAACAACGGCAAGCCCTACGTCGTATATGGCTTGCAAAATGGATCCGTTCAGTACTACGACCCTGATTCGAATATGTGGACTCAGATCCAGGGTGAAGGGTGGGACTCGGCCGTGGCGAACATCCAGGCTCAGTTCAACTACGACAGCAGCAATAATGAAATGTCTTATCAAGTCGTTGTAGGGCTCGGTAACGGTGCAGTGATGCATTACACATCGGGCAGCGGCAGCTGGACTCAGCTCCATGGATTAGGATGGGACAGCTCCGCCCAGGCAATGTATGTTCAGTGGCCGAGCGATAACCAATACAATGAAGCGCTCAGAGTGGTTGTGGGCTTAGAGGATGGCGCAACAGAATTCTGGAACGGGTCAAGCTGGATCCAGCTTCATGGTACTGGTTGGAGTGCCGAGACAACCGCCATGGGTGTTCTTTTTGGCAACACCCAGTACCCCCAGGTCATTCAGGGTCTCTCAGATGGAGCTGTTGAGTACTACAATGAAGGTTCCTGGACAGAGCTCCACGATGATGAATGGGATAGCTCTGTGACTTCTATGGCCATTCAGTGGGCTGATGCAAGCCAGGGACTTGACACGGAGATTGTCGTTGGCCTCGCCGATGGTTCCACTCAATTCTACAGTTCCTCGGAGGGAAGTTGGACTCAGCTTCATGATGAGGGATATAGCAGTGAGGTAGTTGCTATCTGTGCTTCTACTGGAGGTACTGGTGCCGAGCCACAGACAATGTTCCAAGGGTTGCAGGACGGAGCAATCGAATACTACTCCAAGTCGACCGGGTGGAATCAAATCAAGGCATCTTCCGGGACTGATTTGGTAGGAATGAACTGCGTCTTTACTGAAGCTGGCAACCAGATCGTTGCTACGTTTGCAGATGGCTCGGTGGAATACTACAACAGCGAGGTAGATGGAGGAGCCTTCCAGACTCTTCAGGGCGAAGGATGGAACAACGCGATGTACGCATTTAACGCGAAGTTTGATACGTCTGGGGTCGACCAGCCCATGATCGTTGGAGGGCTTGCCCCAGAGCCGGGTGCCAGCTGTGGGAACATTAACTGGAAAAAGGTTATCAAGAAGGCGGTCAAGCTTTGCTACAACTACTGTGAAGATATTGCGGAACTCGCGGCGTGAAATGAACAGCGATGTAAAATGAGCATGGTAGTAGAAAGTAGCAGAGGAACATTTATAAAGAATTATAAGAAAAAGTATTCGTGAATTGTGTATTTGGCGATGTCATTGAATCACACTCGGGCAAATATATAGCAATTATTCCTCTCTTACAAAACTAGATAATATTCCCCTTTATTCTTCCGAGAAGGACACTGGAGAGTCTGATTTCCAAAAATCTTCTTGCAGGATTTCGTCTGCATCCACAATCTTTGTGGTAGTGGGGGATGGTTTGGCAAACAGTGCATCACCTGCCCCATATACGGTTACGAGAAACACCAGAGACACCACAATGGCGATGAGTTCAAGGCTTCCAAAAGGTCCTATTCTTAGTTCGTTTCTTGTCCGCTTTCTCTCTTTATCGTCTTCGTCCTTAGACTTGGAGTATAGGCCGGCTTGATTTTGCTGCTTGTTTGCTTGGAGCTGGAGGATTGCTGATGGATGCCGATTTTCTTGTGGTGACAATAGATCCGGATTCATTCTACAATGTGGAAAACTAGTGGTCAAATGATTTGGTAGCCAAGCCACGATAGTCTGTGCCAGTAGGAAATAACACAGAGAAATGGCCATCGTCGTGTTTGTTCTCGTTCGTTTTCGAGAGGATGACATGCCTGATCTAGAAGAATGATGCCGTTAATGCAACTCAGACTCGGGATTTTAGGAGGATCCAGCAGAACAACGACTGTCGATAGGAGCAGGTAATAAACCAGGGGCGCAGTCCCTTGGGAAGTTTGTAATGTCTTGGATGAGCATCAATGGTTCATCTTTTCGGTCGAAGGCGCAAAGATACGTCTCTGAATCACGAATGATCGAGCCTGAACCTTATCGACTCAAATTATCGACACTTGAAACTTGAAACCAATTTGATGAAAAAACCGTTGTGTGGCGCGCCTGCGCAGCCGACATCAACCATGGCGATGTTTGTGTCTTCGTCATTACCCTACATCGTCCACTCGTCTTTTTTCCTTTCTTCGACTTTACATCTCCTTCATGCCAGCCACGTGAAGATGGGGATCAAAGACTTACTGAAGGGGCTTAAGAGCTACTCGGTGAAGGGCAATGTGAGGGAGTTCGCGAATCAATCCGTCGCGGTCGACGCGAGTTCATGGCTTCACAAATCGGTTTATTCGATTGCCGATCACTACGTCGAATCCATGGAGAGAGGCGGGCCCGTTGATCGTCGCTCCGTCTCTACATCTTCCTCCTACATTGAAAAACGATGTCAAGAGCTTCTCACGTATGCTCACGTTGCAAAGATCTACTTGGTGATGGACGGAAAACGATGTCCTCTCAAAGCCGTTACGAATGAAGAACGCGAAAGGCGTCGACAAGAGAACCTCGTAGAAGCCAGAAAGTACAAGCGTCAGCATCAAAAGGACAAGATGTTCGAAAAGTACAAAACCTGCATTAAGGTGCGCGCTGACTTGGCAGAGGAAGTTGCGAAACTCATCGAAAAACGATTCGATAGAAACAAAGTAGAGATCGTGTGGTCGCCCTACGAAGCTGACGCGCAGCTTGTAAAGCTCTGCATCGACAAATTGACTCAGGCTGTCATCACCGAGGACTCGGATGTTTTGGTTTATTCCATGGCGTGTCGAACGAGCTTTCCTATCCTGTTCAAAGTAGACCGTAACAACGGCTCCTGTGATATTTTGTCAATGGATCGCATAATTTCACAGCAACAGTCTGCCGACAATCCAAAATCCAGCGGTATTGACCAATACATGCAACTATTTGTCGCTCGAGAGCTTCGAGATCATGGACTGGGTGTACGTCTCTTTGTCCAGGCGTGTGTGCTGGCGGGGTGCGACTATTCGCCCAACGAATTAAGTGGTGTTGGACTGGTTAGCGCTTTCAAGTATGTTCGGAGTGCTATCCATCGCTCGTCAGAGGATCGCTTTCGCCATGTTTTGAACATGCTTCCAGTCAAAGCCAGGAAGAGCGTCAACAAGATTGAGTATGAAGAAGGGCTGTCGAAGAGCGAGGCTGTCTTCTATTATCACCCAGTGCGCAATCTCGATGGGAAGGTCGTCTATTTAGCAGATCCTTCGGAAGAGTCATTTCACAGGCCTTCCTTGTCTCGTTTTGGCGGGGACTGCCTTTTCCTTGGAGATGTTGGTGGAGATGTAACTCGAAAAGAGAACTTGCAATCTGGTTTTAGAAAGAATGGAATGAACAGCGCTACTGAAGCGCTGGTCGGGACCGAGCCTAAAGACTTTCCGGCAAAAATCATACCGAACTTCGTAGGTATTTCGAATCCTTATTCGAAAAAACGAAAAAGAACAGGCGAAGAGAAGAGTCTTTCAAAGGGAAGAAAGAAGACTGCAGGAGATGGCCCTTCTCGTGTCAATCCCTTTGACAAGTTTGCGCACAAAGAGAAAGAAAATCGGGTTAGTGGTCAGCTTGTCCGGTATCTACAAGTGCGAGACGTAAGGTTTGTTAAGAGAAACTTCAAAGAATTTGAGAGACCACGGATGCACAACAATCCGGTAAGTCTTTAATTGTTCCTTCTGCATCTGCTTTGGCGTCGGCTCTAACAAAGTCAGCAGAATAATAATGCATCTCTGTCCACAGAACGTCGCCCGTCAGTTTCACAGGGCCATGCTCCGCGTCGTTCGTCAAGGGAGGAGTTTATCGATGATCATCCACCACGAGGCTGGCCAAGCCAAAACAATGAGTCACAGTTCTGTCCTATTCCCACGGTCGATGAATCTGCCTTGATTTTGCAAGACCGGTCTGTTTTTCCAGCCGAGTGTCCGGAACCCCGACAATTTGAGACATCGTCCATTCAGCAGTTATATGTTCCTCAGGGCGACACTCGTCAAGGAGGATCTGATGGAGCCTTGAATTCTAACCGTTCAATTTCCTCCAGGTTCTTTAACTCGGACAAAACAACAAACGTCGAACATCTACGATCCACTGTACCAGCCTTATACACAGCGGATTCGGATGGGGATTCATACAAGTCTACAACTTACACATACCGTCCCCGTGCCACCTCGATGGATCAACCCTCTGGAAAGTACGATCACTCGGCGGGGGTTTTACGGGACAACAATCAGTCTCACAATGCCGGAACATTTCATACTCAGTCGTTTGATTACACTGATGACTTTCTCTCTCCTCCAAAGAATCCAGAAGCATCTTGTGGTTCCGATGGACCATTTCTTGATGATGAAATCGTGAGTTCCCCTGCAGAGTTTGATCGCCAGCCAAACGCCCTATCGATGAGCTTTGCTAGAGTCAGTAGCAACCCAGTGACAACCAAAGCTTCTTTGGGAGTGAAACTGGTTGGCGTGGGACCTTTTGCCCATCGGATTGGTCATCAGCGTCGTACAGCCTGCCGCCCTTTATCTGGTGGCGTTTCTATTGGAACGCATTCACGCCGTCACGGGGAAGCGGACGTTGGTACGTTGCGACAATATTTTCGGCAGCGCAAATAGATACTAGCATATCCTATCAACGACGGAGACCAATTCAAAACCGAATATTTCCTTAATACCTTATGGTGTTAGGCTGCCTAATCTAAATAGAAATTTTACTGTATGTATTCATATCTTCGATACACAATTAAAAAGCCGACCGCCTACGATTCATCCTTCGACGAGGACGATTTCCTTGGTTCGCTCCGTCTTCCTGTTGCTGACTTCGCTCCTGGAGGAATCGATGAGCCTCTTCTCCAGAAAGTACGAGTCTATCTACGACTGTATTAAACGACTGGCAATGGTTGCATTGGATACCGAGAAAATGCCACGCCCTGGCTTGTTCGTTTTTCTCGCAATCATTGCACGTAATGTCCACGACACGAGCGAGCTCTGCCGGAACCGGCTGCAAAGCGACACCAGCGGCCATGGCACTCCATGTCGGCATCATCCTCTCCCTCGTTTCGGCAGTCTTTTTACAGACGGGGCAACGACTGTCATGCGCTGCCAGTTGGCGGAAACAGTCCCAATGGATCGCGTGTCCGCATGGCATCTCATGAGACGCCGACCGCGAACTAAACAGATATTCCTGACACACGGGGCAGTTGCTTCGGTACTTTCCTGCTTTGCAATTATGGTTGCTGTAGAGTGTCTTGTCGATACACATGCCACAGTCGTGACAGTGTTGAAAGTTTTGGGCTCCGCCGACACGGCAAAAACCGCAGTCGTCGCAGTGGTAGGGATCTTCCTCGTCTGACATCCACAGGTTGCAAATATCGCAATGGTAGGCCCCAAACTTTATTCCACAACTCACACAATTGTTGCTGCGGATAAAGACGCCAGACATTGATGAATCACAGGGGAACAGGAGGAAAGACAGAGGTAAGACCCGGGCCTCGTAAACAGCATGTTTCTTTATAGCAGGTTGTGTAACTTACGTCTTGCTCGACTGTCTCGTATAGCATTCTCGGCAAATGACTTCACGAACAGCGAATCGATCAATGGTGTGGTGAGTATCATCTCCATCGGGTGACACATTTGGTGCACCTCCACTACCAGGCATGGAGGTGAAGGACGAAGGCAAGGACGCACTACGATGGTACCGTCTCCCTCCATTGTTAATCTTGGGAGGGAGCACCGGACAATCGTCGTGACAGATTCGACATCCAAAGGCAGCTCCACAGCAGGGAGCTATCAGTGTGCAGTTTCTTTCGTAATGTGAACATTGTGGCCTTTGCTGTTCGGTTCTTCGCGTGTGCTCGTTACTGATCGCATAGTAATGACTACTGAGACCGGCAGCTCCACCGATTCCGTTTTCCGGATTCTCGTAGCCGTATCCATAGGATTCCGCATAGTCCAGATCAGGTGTCTCGCTACAAGTACTACCAGTGCTAGACCGGCTGCTATGGGCGCTACTGACACTTTGCACACTCGCTCCTCCGTTAATCGAGTTTCGTCTCCCATCCATCAGATGTTGAATGGACCGTCGTTTGGCCATGGGAGAGATGGTATGATCCGCCATGATCGCCTTGATACTCGCACGTCGTTGACATTCCTCTTCGTGAGACATAGAACCTCGCCGTGGCATCGGCTGGCACTCCTCGTATCCCATGTCGACGACATTGGTGTCGGCCTCTTCCATTTCAACGTCGTCCATCTTGTTGATGTTGGCTTGTCAAAAAGGA
>Ga0222719_10004877_pt1 | contig 11690 bp, 11 predicted proteins | sample C33_34DmetaG_FD_165039 | JGI IMG/M metagenome (GOLD analysis project Ga0222719, IMG submission 165039) | Estuarine water microbial communities from San Francisco Bay, California, United States - C33_34D | ecosystem: Environmental > Aquatic > Marine > Unclassified | place: USA: California...
AAAACTTAAAATGCTTCCAACTCCAATGGGTCAATTAGTTGGCACTATGTTGGAGTCAGGAGTAAAATTAGGAGTTTCTAGTCGAGGATCAGGCGAAGTTGACGGCACAGGCAATGTTAACGGTTTTGAAATTATTACCGTTGATGTTGTTGCACAACCAAGTGCGCCAGGAGCCTATCCAACACCAGTATATGAACACCTTATGAATAGTAACGGTGGTTACGAGGCATTTAGAGTAGCACAAGAAGTCCAAGGCGATAAACAGGCACAACGATACATAGCAGAGAGCTTGAAAAATTTAATTCAAGGTCTTAAATCTTAAGGAGAATCACAATGCTAGACTTTGTAAAACAATTGTTTGAAACGAACGTGATTTCCGAGGAAACTAAGTCGGAGATTGAATCCGCTTGGGAAACTGCTGTTCAAGAAAACCGCGACAAAATCTCTACAGGTTTACGTGAAGAATACGCAACGAAATACGAGCATGATAAGACCGCAATGGTTGAAGCAGTAGAAAAGATGCTTTCAGATAGAATTACTTCTGAATTATCCGAGTTTGCTGAAGACCGCCAAGGACTTATTGAAGCACGTGCCAAGTATGCTAAGAAAATGAAAAGTGATACCAAAGCAATGGAATCATTTGTTCTTAACAACCTTAAAAAGGAACTTGGTGAACTTCGTGAAGACCGTAAAAATGTAGCAGGAAACGTTGCTAAACTTGAATCCTTTATTGTGGATGCACTGGCGAAAGAAATCGCGGAATTCCACTCTGATAAAAAAGACTTAGCAGAAACCAAAGTTAAACTTGTTAGAGATAGCAAGGCTAAATTTGAAGCAGTTAAGAAAGACTTTATCAATAAAGCATCTGTAGCAATTCAAGAAACAGTATCGAAAGGTATTAAATCTGAAATGACACAGTTGAAAGAGGATATTGAGGAAGCACGTCGAAATGATTTCGGTCGCAGAATTTTTGAAAGTTTTGCAAGCGAATACGCAACTAGTCATCTAAACGAAAAATCCGAAACAGCAAAACTTCTTAAAGTTGTAAAACAGAAAGAAGAAGCAGTTAAGGAAGCAGAAGCCAAAGTGGCTGAAGCAGAGAAACTGGTTGAAGGCAAGGATTCAGAAATTGCTCGCATGAATGACTCCGCGCAAAGACAGGAAGTTATGTCAGAATTAATGGCACCACTTTCTAAAGACAAGCGCGAAGTAATGGGCGAACTATTAGAATCAGTGCAAACAAATAAACTACACGCAGCCTATGACAAGTATATTACTGCCGTAATGGAAGGTAATATGCAAAAGAATGATAAGGTGGCGCTGACAGAAGGCAAAGAAATAACAGGCGATAAACAAACACAGGCACAAGCAATCGGCGGATCAGAGCAAAAAACCGCTGAGATTTTTGACATCCGCAGGCTTGCGGGACTAAAAGTTTAAGGAGAACATAAAATGTCACAACTATTAGAAAGTCGCTGGTCAGAAACCAAAGATGCCCTTTTAGAAGGTCTTCAAGGTAACAAGCGTTCTGTTATGGCAGCCACTCTAGAAAATACCCGTAAGTATTTGTCAGAGAGTGCTACAGCAGGAGCAACATCAGCAGGAAACGTAGCAACACTAAACCGCGTCATTTTACCAGTAATCAGACGTGTAATGCCAACTGTCATCGCAAATGAATTAGTTGGTGTTCAACCAATGACTGGACCAGTAGGGCAGATTCACACACTACGTGTTAGATATTCAGATACGTTTAATAGCGCATCAGGAACTGATACAGTAGCAGGTGAAGAAGCACTATCACCATTCAAGATTGCAGAAGGTTATTCCGGTGCAAACACTGATAGAGCAGCAACAACAGCAGCACTAGAAGGACAAGCAGGTAATAAACTAAGCATCCAAATCTTGAAACAAACAGTTGAAGCGAAAACTCGTAAGTTGAGTGCTCGTTGGACGTTTGAAGCAGCACAAGATGCACAAGCTCAACAGGGTATTGACATCGAAGCTGAGATCATGGCAGCTCTTGCACAAGAGATTACTGCTGAGATCGACCAAGAGGTGATTAGTTCACTTAACACGCTTGCTGGCACAGCAGCGTTAACATACGACCAAGGTGCAGTATCAGGAACTGCTACTTTCGTTGGTGATGAGCATGCAGCACTTGCAGTTCAAATCAACAGAGTTAGCAACTTGATTGCACAGAGAACACGTCGTGGCGCAGGTAACTGGGCTGTTGTTTCACCAACAGTATTAACTCTGTTACAATCTGCTACAACTTCAGCGTTTGCAAGAACAACTGAAGGAACTTTTGAAGCACCAACAAACACTAAGTTTGTAGGAACTTTAAACAGTGCGATGAAAGTGTATGTAAACGGTTATGCTACATCAGACGATGTGTTAATTGGTTACAAAGGTTCAAGCGAATCAGATGCGGCAGCGTTCTATTGCCCATACATTCCGCTAATGAGCTCAGGCGTAGTGCTTGATCCATCAACTTTTGAACCAGTAGTTTCGTTCATGACTAGATATGGATATGTTGAGTTAACAAACACAGCATCATCTCTAGGTAATGCGGCTGACTACTTGGGTAAAGTTGCTGTAACATCAGCGAACCTACGTTTTGCATAAGCAATAAATTACACTTTAGAGTGTTTAAAAGGGCGGCTTTGGTCGCCCTTTTTTTATGACTTGACAATCTATCAAAACGAGTGTTAAATAGTATTATGCAAGATATCACAAGTCATAATGATTTTGATAAGTTAAGAAAGCAATTGGATAGATGGCGTAACCGTTTCCCTATGTTTAGTCATGATGTAAGAACCATACAAAACTCCATCGAAGTTCATATGAAAAATTATATGGAATTCCTAATCAAATACAAACAAACCAAAAGCGACAGACACATAGCCAACGCTCAAGCAGAGATAGATAAAATCAACGCACTAATGAACACTATTAGTAAGGTGGAACTAATGGCTATTCTTTCGAAAGGATAAATACTTGTGTCAGATAGCGAGCCGCAAGGCGGACTTATGCTGCACCACAGCGTAGCGGATAGAACCCGCATAGGACTACTTAAACAGGAGAAAACAAATGGGAAGACCACTTAGAAAAGACATAAATGGAGTAGACGCAATCGGTATACCAACCGGTGCTGCTACAGGTATCACTTGTGAGTTTTACAGAGGTTCGTTAAGAACTGATGGTATTATCATCAAGCAAAGAGGATCAGACAGTTACACGGTAACAAGAGTAGGCGAAGCAGCAACTACTTCAACATATAGAATCTGCACTCTACAATCAACTCAGCCAAACGCTGAAAATGAAATGAGAATTCAAGGTTCAACAACTGGACAACTTGATGCGGATCTAGTAGCAATTGCAAAACTTACGAAGCGTGTTGCAACTGACTTTTCTGGAAACAAGTATACTTGGTATCTAGAAAATGATTCATCTGCAGACTACATTGTGTTAACACCAATCACTTCATAAGGTAATATATAATGTCTGAGTATCTACAAACTAACGGCGACTATAACATTAAGACCCAGGAAGGCGGCATCGTTAAACTTGATGTTGGTCCTCCTTCGTCCGGTGGACAGGTTATTGTTACAGCCAACCTAGTAGTTCAAGGTGATACACTTACCGTTGAAGCAGAAAACTTAGACGTTAACGATAATATTATCAGACTTAATGTAGGCGAAACAGGGGCAGGCGTATCTCTAAGATATGCTGGATTACAGATAGAAAGAGGCACGTCTGACCCTGCTTCATTCTTTTGGGATGAAAATGATGATTCATACAATCTAGCAACAGGCTCACCGGAATCAACATATAATTATAATACCACTCTTAGGTTAAAGAAGATTACCACGGATAGTGCAAACCCGGATCTAGAATTAATAGGATACGGAGACGGTGTAATTACTGTAACTGGAACCAACAATTATGAAAATCAAGTAACTGACGATGATGATATTCCGAACAAAAAATATGTAGATGATTCAATTAGAGATAATCCTACGTTCCAAATTATTGATGACAACTCGAGAGTTATTGTCACGGATAAGGAAGTTTCAGGATCACTACAGTATCTAATTGATAATACAGGCTATTCAACATTTGGAGAAAGTGCAATTAGTGTTCTAATCGATAATACGTTGAATACTCAATTTTTTGCAAACAGAGCATTAATTCAAGGATTAGAATTTAATCAAAATGAAGCAGGCAGTCCTGCAATTACTGTTAACAACACAAACGACAGTATATTTCTTCAAACTAATGGAACGGGTAAAGTAAGAACCAATTACGCACTCCAGCTGGAACAGATAGCACTCGATCCTGCATCTATTTCAGGGTCAACAATACAATATGCTAAGACTCCGGGAATAGGTGATACTGGATTATTCTACAGAAACACCAACAATGACACCGATGAATTGATAAGTAAAAATAAAGCATTGCTGTTTAGCATGATATTTTAGGAAAAAATAATGATTAATAACCAACAATTAACAACTACCAGCGTTACTAAAGTTTTTACGGCTTCAACTACTGGTGCTTCGATCGGCGGTGTAGTAACGGCACAGAATAGAGCAGTAACAAACATTATACTTTGTAATACAGGTGCTGTTACGCAAACAGACGAATCAGTAAACAGAACGGAAGTTGATGTTTACTTGGTTAAAAGCGGAGAAACACCCGTTGCAGGAAATCAAATAGTAGCAAATTTAACAGTGCCAGCAGGAGAAACTGTTTTCTTTAGCGATGAAAAAATTATCCTGGATGGCGGTGATGAAGTTCACGTAAAAGCAGATAACGCTAATTTAGTTACTGTTACCGTAAGTTCATTACCTGTATAAGGATGAATAAATGAGATTTTTAAAGTCACAATACGTATCGAAATACAGTCCAAATGACAACACAGTAAGGGTAAATCCTTATGGTAGAGCAGTTATGGATTTCAACGGTGCGGTGATGATTCCAAAAGGAACCACAGCAGAACGTCCACAACTTACTGGAGTTAGACATCCAATTGATGGCAACGGATACATTCGATATAATACTGACAACGATGCAGTAACAGGACAGCCAATTGGCATTGAAGCGTATGTTGGCGGCAACTGGGAAATTGTGAGAGCCCCAGGAGCAGCGGCAGTAACTGTGGAAACTCTAGGGCCTGGTGATGCATCAGATACTATATTTGGAGCATTACAAAAAGTTCCTGCTAGTGCAAATAATATTATTGTCCTAGTTGAAAATGTTATGCAAGTTCCAACAACTAATTTTACACTCGTGCAAAATCCCACTTCAACAGGAACAGGTCAAGAAGTTTCTTCGGGCAGTTTTGTTATAAGCACGGAATACATTATTACTGCAACAGGGTCAACAGACTTTGTTACAGAACACGGTGCAGCAGATAATAACCCAGGAACTGTCTTTACGGCAGCAAGTGCAGGAACAGTTGATGCTACAGGGTTAGCAAGACCCACAGGTTGGTATCTATCATTTACATCTCCAGTTCCACTAGCAAAATATGTGACAGTATTCTTTGGGTTTGCAAACTAGGAGATAGCAAATGGCGCAGTTGGGGCGAATTGGCGGACCGTTACTAGATGCAAATCTACACCGTGATGGCGTTGATCTAAAATTTTCAAACACAACATTTGATAGCACTCCTATACTTTTTCTTGATGTTGAAAACGGTAGAATTAGTATAAATGCCGATACCCCATCATTTGATCTAGACATAAACAACGATACAAGAACAACTAATATACAGGTAGATTCCACAGCAAGAATAGATAACATAATACCTCGAGCAGATGGAACCATAACAACAGTCCTTGGACCAATTAATATCATGCCACAGACTGCTGGATCATATATTACTCTACAAAGGATGCGTTCCGATGATTTAGATTTTAATGATAATACCATATCAGGAACTACATCAAATCAAACAATAGAATTGAAACCTAGCGGAACTGGAACCGTTGAAGCATTTTCATCAACTAACATTTACGGTAACCTAGGAGTTACAGGTAACATTAACATTGACGGCGATTTAAGCAAACAAGGCGATATCATATTAGGTGACGAACTGTATGATCCAGGCACAGGTCAAGGTGACACAGTAGAATTTGTTCCTGACTTTTCACAAAGTATTTTACCAGGCAACGATAATTTATGGGATTTGGGTAGAGATCGATTAGATTCTAGTCCAAGAAGATGGGCTCAAGCATATGTAAAAGATAATTTATCAAATGCAGATAGAGTAAGTCCATTAAATGTTTTTATAAGTGATCAAACACACTTAGACGGTGTTAACAATCAAATTTTTGCAACACAGTCAAATGACGATTTTGTATTAGCTCCTGATACAGGAATACTTTATATTGAAAGAACTAGATGGCAAGAAATAACAGCATCAAGTTCAACAGCAAGTATCTCTGGAACTACATTAACAGTTGGTGGAACAATCACAGGTTCATTTATTCCAGGCACTGTTTTAACTGGAGTTGGAATATCGCCAGGAACTGTAATTACAGGTTCAACAACAGGAAGTGATAGTTCTGGCGTATACACAGTAAACATAAATTATGATTCTTCAGGTTCTAATCCTGATCCAACAGGAACGATATCAATTACAGGCTCGGTCGATGTCATTGAAAACTTAACCAATATTGATGGAGGCTCAAGAATGTCTCCTGAAACTCCGTTATCATTTACATCAACTGGAATAGGCTATTTAAGATTTATGGGTAATAGCGGAGTTATAATTCCAGCAGGAGATGATACAACTAGACCCCAAAATTTAGCAATTCCTGTTAGACCAGAATTAGGAGATACACGTTGGAATACTGACGAGGAATATTTAGAATCCTTTTCAGGTAAAATCAACATAGTAACAGCCACAGGCGTAGTGACAGGGTTACCTAATCAATCAAGAGCAAACTTATCTGGAACAACAAACGGTGCAGGAACAGATGCTAGATTTACTATAACCATTTCATCAGGATCAATAACCGGAGTTACAGTAGACGCCCAAGGACAATCGTATCTTGCAGGCGATACTATAACAATACTAGGAACAGCGTTTACAGGGGGAGCAACGCCCGTAAATGATGTAACAGTTACAGTAGGTGCTCAAATTAAAGACGGATATGAAATATCAACAGGTGGCGGCGCTGAAGTAGATGTCGATCTTATGGAAGATCTTAGTGACGTATATAGCCTTATGCTTGGCTAATTTTTCCTTTTGGCTAAATACTATTGTTAACGTGGACCGACGTTAATCTTTTACTGTGGTCAACTCGCAATGTAAGGTAGTTGGAGGGACAGGATCCCCGTGTATAAGGAGAGCAAATGGCGATTGGTCGTATAAGTGGTCCGCTCTTAAAAGCAAATCTAATCCGTAATGGTGTAGATTTAACTTTTAGAAATGGAGCAGCAGACCCAGATATTTTGTATGTTGATGTAAACAATGCTCGCATTGGTGTCAACAATTCAGCGCCTACAACTGACTTACACGTAACAGGATCCACCAGAACAACAACACTCACAGTAGACAATCAAGTTGATGTTGGTAATTTACACATTACTGGCAATACAATTTCCAGTGATTTAGACACAATTAGTTTTGTTCCTTCAGGAGCAGACCCAGTTATCTATCACTCAAGATTACAAGTAGATGATTTAGAAATAGAAGGAAATACTATCTCAACTACTAATTCAAACGCCACTCTTGAACTTCGTCCTAACGGAACAGGAACACTAGAAGTTTTTGCTTCAACTAATATTGACGGTGATTTATATGTGAGCGGAAATATAAATGCAGATGGAAATGTTACTATAGGCGGCAACATCACAATAGGTGATGATATTACTGACACGATTCAAATTAATGCTGCAATTAAAAGTGATTTAATTCCAGAACAAGATAATACATACAATTTAGGAAGTCCGACATTTAGATGGAAGGAATTATTTGTTAACAATGTAGTTGCAGATAGTTTAACTTTAAACACTATGGATGTTGGAAACTTAATGTTTCGTGATAATGAAATCACAACTACTACAGGCGAAGATTTATATATCGACGGCAACGGAACCGGCGGTGTAAGACTAGGTAATTTTAAAATAACTGGAAACGTAATTGAGAATGTATCTAATAATGCAATTACACAAATTTTGCAGACAGGCACAGGTTATTTTAAAATTGATACAACTAACGGATTTGTTCCTCCAAGAGGAACTGATGCAGAAAGACCAAGTGGATATGCAGTGCTTGGGATGACAAGATATAATACAACTTCAAAAGCAATTGAAGTGTGGGACGGAGCAGCATGGAGTTCACCAGCAGGTGCATCTGGTGCGGTTTCAGAAATTGTAGCGAATGATATTGCAGCATCATTTGCGTTAATGTTAGGATAAAAAAGATATGCCAACGGTATTTAAACAGGACGTAGTAACAGGAGTAGGAACAACACCAACTGATATCTTACAGGTAGGTGCTGGTGTTAGAGCAACTGTTGTTGGATGCAATTTATCAAATACATCAGATTACGATATGGTAATTTGTAATTTGTATGTAATTGATGAAAATTCCACGCAAGGAAACTATGCAAGACAAGTTCCGGTTCCTCCTGGATCTAGTGCAAAAGTTATTACCAATGGCGAAAGATTAATATTGCCTGCAACGGCAGGATTAAGATTAGAAACAGATACTGATGACAGTATTGATGTCACAGTAAGTTACGTGGAGATATCATAAAATGTCTACTTATTACTTTGGACAGAATCCAGAAAATGCACTAGGTGATAGTCCTAGGTATCTATATCTTATTAGAAGAAATGACGACGGTGAAGTTTTTTTAAGAAGGGTAGACAACATTGTTGATAAGGATAGCGTTGATATAAATTTACCGGGAGAACCTTCAGAAACATTTGAAGACTTTGAACCGGGAATTGATTATTTTGAAGGTATCAAAGCAGATCACGAAAAAGAATATGAAAATATGTATTATACACAATATAGATGGGATAATAGAAGTATTCTGTATTATGTGGATGATGAAGGAATGTTGGTTCAACGAATCAATCAAAATTATACATACCCTCAAGGAAATTCAAGTAATGGATAAAGAAAATGGCTGAATATAAGATTAGTAGAATTAGATATACTTGGAAAGGAGACTGGCAAACCACCACTGCTTATAACAAGGATGATGTTGTAAAATACGGAGGTTCGACTTGGATCTGTGTTAGACAACATACAGCCAGTGCTTTTTTAACTGATCAAGAATATCTTGCTAATCCTAGTGACAGCGAGTTTACACCATCATGGATAAGAATGACCGATGGTAGAGCATTTCGAGGTAACTGGGCACAATCTACTGCATATGCACAAGGTGACCTTGTATTATACGGCGGCGTTCTTTACATAATAAACGAAGAGCATACTTCGTCATCTACATTTTTAGCCAACGCAACTAAGACAGCAGATTATGTTTCTTTATATTCTTGGAGAGAAGCATGGGCAGTAAACACTAGATACGGTGTTGGAGACGTTATTCAATACAACGGTATTGTTTATAAATGTATAGTTGAACACACATCAGGAACTGTTATTCAGGGAATTGAAGTCGGAAATAATGATTCTGAAGACGATAGTTTAGGCGAACATTGGGAAGTAGTTTATGAAGGCATAGATTATGTAGGCAACTGGAGCGCCGGAATAACATATAGAAAAAATGATTTAGTTAAGTATGGAGGCTCAATATTCAGAGTCACTGGTAATCATACATCGTCGGCAAATATTGAAATAGCAAATTTTGTTATTGAATTTCCAGGAAACAGTTTTAATGATTCTTGGAACGAATTAGTTTATTATGCAGAAGGAGATGTGGTAAGGCATGGCGGATACACTTATAGAGCAAATATAACTAACATTGGCGATAATCCTGCTCTATCATTATACAGTGATCCACTACCTGCTCCGGAATGGTCCGTATTAGTTAAAGCAACTAATTTAAGAGGTGATTGGTCCGCTTCGGAATCATACAAGACTGGAGATTTAGTAAGAAGAGGTGGAAATCTCTATACAGCATTGCTAGATACTGAGATTACTGCTGATGGATCAACATTAGATTATCTAGACGCTTCAAACTGGGAATTAGCAGTCAAGGGTATTGACTGGAAATCATCATGGAACATAGACAGAGAGTATGAGATAGGCGATTTAGTTGATTTTATCGGAAGTGTTTATAGAAATAATACTACACACACATCAAGCAATGATAATTATCCAGGAGACAACGGTTCTGGTTTTACTTTTTGGGATCTAGTTTTACTTGCAGGCGACAATGTTGGATTAAGAAATAAGGGAGATTTGTTAACATACGATCTTTCAAGAGGATTAGCAGGAGATACCAGCACATTTGGACCAACTAACATTCCAATAGGTCAAGAAGATCAAGTTGTCCAGGTAGATGCAGAAGGAAGCGTAGGTTACAATACATGGGGTAATGTTGCAAAATTTGTCTATGTAGCACCTAATGGAGTTGATGACGAAACAGATGCTAACAGAGGTATTAATCCTTTCAAACCATTTAAGACAATTAGATTTGCTTGCGAGCATGTAGAAGCAAGAGAAGATAGTAATTTTACAAAAATATCAGTAGCCGCAGGTGAGTATAAAGAAGTATTACCGATTGTAATTCCAGCAGGAACAGCGGTCCAAGGTGTAGAATTACGTTCAACAATCGTAAAACCAAATGATTCATTGTATGCAACATCGGACAGACTGATAAGAATAGCGGCACTTAATAGATTTAGCGGTATTATTCAAAATGTTTTAAGTTTAACTCCTATAACTAGGACTCCTGGAAACACAGAAACACAAAATGTTTCTACCGAAGGGTTAGCGGATATATCATTTGATCCAAAGCAGTATGTAGGCGGCGACGATATTTCTGGTGCTGAAATCTTTGATGATTACGTTAGTGCTGGAACTGCAACATCAATTCAAAGTAAAATTACTGAGATAATTTCTTTCATTAACTTTAGAATAGATTCGTCTGGAGTTGATCCTACTCTTTCGGGATCAAATACGGCAACAACATCGGATATGATTGCTAATGCTCGTTTAATAATGCAAAGAAACAGAACTTTCTTAGCAACAGAAGTAGAAAAATATATTTCAGTAACATATCCAGAATACACAGATGAATTGTGTGCTAAAATTTTAGCAGACATGCTTAAATTAGTAGATGCATTTAGATATGACATCTATTATACAGGAAATTATAGATCACTTCGAGAAGCAAAAAGATACACCAATTCGGTTTTAGGAAGTAAATTGGATGACATGTTCTATTGTAGAAATTCAACTGGTCTTAGAGACATGACAGTAAGAGGACTAAACGGAACACTAAACCCGCCAAATGTTTTTGAACTTTATAGAAGACCAACAGGCGGATCATTTGTTTCACTTGATCCAGGTTGGGGACCAGACGATAACAAAACATGGATAACTACACGTTCGCCATACGTTCAGAATGTAACTACATTTGGTGATAATTGTGTGGGACAAAAAATTGATGGATCCTTACATAACGGTGGAAATAAATCAATAGTATCAAATGACTTTACACAGGTAATTAGTGACGGTATCGGCGCTTGGGTTTTAA
>Ga0222719_10004881_pt1 | contig 11685 bp, 7 predicted proteins | sample C33_34DmetaG_FD_165039 | JGI IMG/M metagenome (GOLD analysis project Ga0222719, IMG submission 165039) | Estuarine water microbial communities from San Francisco Bay, California, United States - C33_34D | ecosystem: Environmental > Aquatic > Marine > Unclassified | place: USA: California...
GTATTACCGCTGGCGCGTGTTTTCTCTGTCCCAGGGCGATTCCCTCGCGCGATGGCGCGTCGAGCCGTTCGCCATGGTCGCCGGCGGGCCGCGATGGGTCCCGCCCGACCCGGCGAAGCGACCGGATGCGTCCCAGGCCTCCGCGACGATCGGCAAAGGCTCGCGAGTCTTCGACGAAACGCGTCTCACCCCTTCGGAAGCTGAGGCATTTCGCGGGCTGCTCGAGACGCTCTCGCTGGAACGACGCGATATCGAGCGGGGAATGCTTTTCGCGCTGGACCGCGCGGAGGCGGCGGACGACGTCGCCGAGCTTCTCGTCGACGCGCTCGCGGCGAGCGAAACCGCGGTGGCGGCGAAAACCGCGCGCCTGTTCCTCGTCTCCGACATCCTGCACAACTGCGGCGCGCCCGTTCGAAACGCCTCCGCGTACCGCGGCGCGTTTCAGGCCAGGCTCCCTCGTGCGTTCGAGAGTCTGCGTTCGACGCTTCGGGGCATGACCAGCCGCATCGCGAGGGAGGCGTTCAAAAAACGCGTCGGGTCGGTGCTCGCCGCGTGGTCGGACTGGTACTTGTTTCAGAGCGAGTTCCTCAGAGGATTAGAGGCTTCGTTTCTGCTGGAGGCGCCGGACGTCACCGCGGAGGAACTAAACGCTGTGCGGCGAGAGATCGACGCGATGGATGCTGAGGCGCGGGAGCGCGCGTGTCGAGCGAAAGGCCTCGTCGCCGACGGAGGTGCGGAGGCGTGCGCGGCGCGGCTCGTCGAAGTCGAGCTGCACCTCCGCGCGAGTTCGGCGGCGAGCGCGGTGAAACAGTAGCGCGAATAGCTTTTGCGAGTCGAACGTGTCATGCGTGTTGATCACCGTTGTTGATCCCGCTTGCGCGACAAAAAACCCTCTTGCTGACTGCTGACGTGTATGACAAAATTGTCGGACTGCTCGCCAGTGCCAAATCGCGCGAAAACGTTGATTCCCATAAAAACCGCGCGTGGCGAAACAGTTATCGCATTCTCCGCGCGAAGCCGCTGCGCGACCCCTTGGAGGACCGCCGCGAGATATCGAGCTGGGTACACCGCTGTCCCAACACGATGTTCGACGCGCTCAAGTCCAAGTTGTGGGAGAAGGCGGAGGACAAACTCTTCGACGACAAGAAGAAGAAGGGGGACGATGAGGAATCTCAGAAGCATGTGGAAGTCGTGATCTTGACCGACGACGAGGTCCTCGCCGCGGGTCGCAAGACGCGCATGGGCCTCGTCTTCATTTCCGTCGCCATGCTCGCCTTTTGCGTCGGGATGATGGGATACTTCGCGTACTCCCTCACGGATGTCGTCGGCGGCTCCTGCGACGGCTCGCAAGATCGCTACCACAACTACGAGCACTGTTGGAACTTGAAAGAAAACTGGTGCGCGCAGATGCAGTGTTCGGCGGACGGACAGGCCATGGGAACCGCCATCGACCCGTCGTCCCTGGACCCGGCGGACGCCAACGTGTGCCCTCAGGGCTGCAGCATCTGTGGCACCGAGGACGGGCAGACCGAGAAGTGGATCGCGCAGCTCCAACGCTTCGACGCGTGTCGCGAGCGCACCGCCAAGGTCCGGGAGTGCCTCCCGACGATGGATTACGACGGCTCGCTCGCGAACTACCGCGGCTACAAAACCGCGCATCCCTCCTCCCAGCAGTCCGCCGCGGAGGCGTTCATCCAGCGCGACGCGTTCCGCGATGCGTGCGACGCGCAGGCTGTGTACGCCGATCGCCGCGAGAAGGGCGGTACCGCCGTCGTCGCGTGCATCGCCGTCTGCGCGCTCGTGTGGTTGGCGATGACGGCGTACCTCATGCGCACGCCGAATTACGAAAAGCACCCGCGCGAGACGGAGATGCCCGACCTCGCCAAGTGGCAAGACCGCAAGGACTACACGCATCGGTTCCACCCGCGATCGGCGTGGCTCTACTACAACACCGCGAACAACCTCTTCGGCTTCGCCCTTCAGCTCTACTCCTTCTACACGCCGACGTCGACGAACATTCTCGTTCCGATTTTCCAGGGCGCGTGGATGACGGTCATGGTCGTCGCGAGGGGTATCCTGGTGTTCATGGACTACTACACCCTCAGCGAGGCGGCGAGCGTCTTCTTCGACATCGGCTTCTCCGTCATCGGTTTCACCGCCATCCTCGACCCCTTTTTCGAGGCGAAAATAACCACCGACTTACCCGAAGCCGACACCTCCATCACTGACTACGCCCTCGCGGTGCGCGTGGCCGCCTTCCTCTGGCCGGTCATCAGCTCCGCGGGCGGCATCAAGGACCTGTACTGCGACGTTTACTGGCCTTCGCCCGCCACCCTGAAGGCGATCAAGGATAAGCAGAAATCGTTCCAGAAGCGCGCGGTCAAGATCTCCATCTTCGTCATCCAGCTCCTCGCCGCGCTCAGCGTCTACGTCATCATGGCGAATCCCCGATGGTGCCACGATTTTCGCACGTGCCAGCGCAAGACAACGTGCGACCCGCTGGAAGGTGCTCTGCTTTCGCGCATGCCCATGGACACCGAGGTCATCTCCGGAAACAAAATGCAAAGGGTCGAGATGATCAGCGACGACGGCACGAAGAAGTGGCGCTGGCAAATCAACACCCAGACCGTTTTATCGTTCACGAAATCCGGCGGGAAAGTGTACGCGGACATCGAGTTCGCGATCCCCAACGGCGACGTGGAAAACAAGGTCACGACGCCGGGGACCAACGACGCCGACAATATCGCGGGCACGACACCCTCGAGCGCGTGCTCGACACGCTTCGAGATCCAATGTCACGAGTCCAACCCCCGCCACGCGTTCAAGTCTCAGACGGGCGCCTGGGACTGGGTGGCGTACAACTCGTCGATGTACAAGTTCGTCGCGAGGCACGACGGCGGCGAGACGTCCGGCGAGTCGACGTGCTTCGGCGCGAACACCGCCTGGTGGAACGATAACGGCATGTTCACCGCCGGTCCCGATCTGAAGATCGGCGACGGTGACGGCGAGGATAAGGTTGGTTTCATCTTCATGGAGCAAACGTGCGACTCGTCCGACAGCGACCTTCCGCGCGGGTGCAGCAACGGCCCGGACAGCGATACCCCGTGCAGAACCGACAACTGCCTCGTCGAGCCCTCGTACATCGCGTCCTACGCTCCGTACGGGCGCGCTTCCGTCACGGGAACTTGGACCTACACCGGAGGAGACTCGGCTCCCGATACGTGGGCTACCACGCAGCGCGTATTCGAGCTCGATGTGAGTGAGCTCAGGCTCAGCACCGCTAGCGAACAGAGCGACGGGTCTCCTCCCCCCGGCGCTCCTGGCAGCCCGGGCGCCGGTTGCGGACCGGGAGAGGGCCAAACTCCCTGCGACGGCGGTGAAGCCGGCGCCGGCGACAACAACGGCGACCCCAACGCCGTAAATAACAACAACAACAACAACAACAACAACAACAACGGCGACCAACAACAATGCGTCGCGAAGCCCGCCGGCTGCAATTCGGCACCCTGTCCGGGAGTCTGCAGCGAAGGCACGCTCCCACCTTGCTGCGTCTAGACGACGCTGACGTCATCGATCCTTGCTTTATCTCGTGATTATACTTGAAAGTGCATGTTTGTTTTGTGTTTTGTGATGAATACGAGTCGACTTATGATGAATGATTAATACGTCTACAGTATCGACCGCGCTCATTTCTGCGCGCCAGCGCCGTAGCGAGCTCCGGGAACGACGCCGTCTTGCGCAAACGCCTTCTCGTCCTCTTCGGGCAGCCCCGTGCCCGTGACTTCGTTCCCGACGCTCACCCAGTAGTCCCGGAGGTTGTTCTTCCTCGCGAAGATCTCGAGGTATTTCCCACCGGGCACGAGTTCCTCGATGAGCTCGTAGATCTCGGTGGGCTTTTGGCTCTGACCGCGGCGCTCGGCGAAGATGATGTCGCTGCCGATGGCTTTGTCCGCCATGCCCGCCGGCGGGTTCCCGCGGCGGCCCACCAGGCACACCTCCTTGGCGTGCTGCAGGTAGAATCCGTGCGATTTCGCCATGCGGCGGCTGTTCGTGACCTTGACCCACACGACCTCGTCCACGAACTCGTACCCCCACTTCTTGAACTGCTCCAGGCACCACTGGTACTTGGCGTTGATGACCCACACGAACAGGAACCCGTTCTTCTGCAACTTGGGCAGCGGCAGGTCCGCGATGTGTTGATCGGTCAGCTGGCTGTATCCGAGCGACACGCCGCGGGTGGGGTTCGCGGTGGCGAGCTGCCACGGAGGGTCCATCATAATCACGTCGAAGTCGGTGTGGTTGTAAATTTTGCTCCAGTCGTACGTCACGACGTTCGCGTGCACGGGGATGCACTGAGGAGGCACCATCCACTCGCGGGGATCGATGTCGTCCACGTTTCCTTCGATGAGCCCATCGTCAGCCTCCTCGGACGCATCCGCTCCAGCCTCGTCTTGAGCCTTTTCGCCGCTCTGAACACCCTCGCCTGTGGTTCCGACGGCACCCTCATCTCCTTCCTCGCCCTCGATTTCGACCTCCTCCTCGTACTCGAACGTGGTCGGGCCCTTGTCGGCCCCCTTCGCTTCGAGATCCTTGATCGCGTTTCGGTATTTCCCAACCTGCTCCTTCAGGCGCTCGTCGCTGAGCTCGTTCCACTTGGCGATAAGGGTCTCCTCGGAGGCGATGAGCTCATCGTTAACCGCCGCGAGAGCCTCGCCGCCGGACGAAGAACGCTTCTTACCGGCCATCTTTAACGCACGCGCGAGGTCGAAGGCGAGCTTCGGAAACGCTTTGCAGCACACGCCACGGCAGCCCGGATGAGTTTCGGGGTTGGCACCCTCTATGATCTCTCACAGACGCGACGAACGAACGTACGCGCGCACCAGGAAACGCGTGCGATCGCTCGACCACGCGGTTCACGTTGTCTGCGTCGAGACCAGAGACCGATGTCGACGGGTGCGCGACACGGAGTGGCGCCAGCTCGCGTCGCCGCGCTCTCCGAGTTCTCCTCTCCGATGGCGCCCACCATCTTTTTTCATTTGAAATTCAAACGAAAAGCTTTTTTCTACCGCAAGGACCCTCTCGCGGCGAAGAAAATCAAACGCGGCCCCCATCCGAGTTCTCGCTTCTCTCGGCGCCGCGAGTTGTGCTTACTCGCGCTCTTTGCCGCTCGAATGCGCTCCTGGAATTTGGCAGGCGGCACAAACTGGAAGCGCCGCGAGGGCGGAGTCCGCGTCTGTTGGGATGGCGCGCTCACGCTCCGGCTCGCCGAGCGCATCGTCGTCCGACGGCGATCGCCGGCGTAAACCGTCGAAGCGCCGCGAGAGCCCTGCGGGAAGCGACGGCGAAGAGGGGCGCGACCGTGGAGATGCCGAGGCTAGAGGCGGCGGCGACCGTGACTCGAGCCCTTCCGGTCGCGAGGAAGGGAAGCGGGCCGAACGAGGCAGGAGCAGGGACACGAGATCGCGCCGTGGTGATATCAGAGACAGGGGCGGTGGCGACGACCGCGGGGATGGGGACGGGCGCGATGGCAGGCGAGACCTTCGAGGGGGGATCGGTGGTGCAGATCGTCCGCCTGCAGAGCGAAAACCGCTCTCCGCGGGCAAGGCGGGTGGCGCGTACGTCCCTCCGTTCAAGCTGGCGCAGATGATGGCCGAGCAGACTGATAAGACGGGCCCGGAGTATCAGCGCATGACCTGGGACGCGCTGAAAAAGTCCATCAACGGTCTCGTCAACAAGGTGAACGCCTCCAACATCAAGCACATCTTGCCCGAGCTTTTCGCTGAGAACATGATTCGCGGACGCGGTCTCTTCGCGCGGTCCGTGATGAAGTCCCAGATGGCTTCGCCTCACTTCTCTTCCGTCTTCGCCGCGCTCGTCGCTGTGGTGAACACCAAGTTTCCCGAGCTCGGCGAGCTGGTTTTGAAGCGAATCATCTTGCAGTTCCGTCGAGCGTTCAAGCGGAACGATAAACCCGTGTGCGTCGCGGCGACAAAGTTTTTAGCGCATCTCATCAACCAGCAGGTGGTACATGAGCTCATCGCGCTGGAACTCCTCACCGTCCTGCTTTCCACGCCGACGAACGACAGCGTCGAGGTGGCCATAGAATTCGTGAAGGAGTGCGGGTACACCTTGCACGAGCTAACTCCGCAAGGCTTGCACGGGATCTTCGAGCGCTTCCGCGGGATCTTGCACGAGGGGGAAATCGACAAGCGCGTGCAGTTCATGATCGAGAACCTCTTCGCGATCAGAAAGGCGGGATTCGAAGGAAAGAAAGGTGTGCCTGCGGATCTCGATCTGGTGGAGGAGGAAGACCAGATCGTGCATGAGCTTTCGATGGACGACGAACTTCAGGCGGAGGCAACTCTGGATATTTTCAAAGTCGACCCGGAGTACGAGGAGAGCGAGAGGAAGTACGCAGAGATCAAGAAAGAGATCCTGGGTGAGTCCTCGTCGGACGAGGATGGCGATGATGACAGCGACGACGAAGACGACAGCGAAAGCGAAGATGAGGCGCAGGCCGTCGCGCAGCAAGCGATGCGACAAAAGATCGAGGATCAGACCGAGACGAACTTGGTCAACCTGCGTCGTACCATTTACCTGACCATCATGTCGTCCCTGGACTTTGAAGAGGCTGGTCACAAGCTGATGAAGATTCATTTGCAGCCCGGACAAGAGGTGGAGATCTGCACGATGCTCACGGAGTGTTGCTCGCAGGAGCGCACGTACTTGCGGTATTACGGCCTGCTCGCGCAGCGGTTCTGTTTCATCGACAAGATGTACGCGCAACTCTTTGACGAGGTGTTCATGAAGCAGTACTCCACCATCCATCGCTTGGAGACGAATAAGCTGCGTAACGTCGCCAAGTTCTTTGCGCATCTCCTGTCGACCGATGCCATGTCGTGGACGTGCATGGCGTACCTTCAGCTCACCGAGGAGGCGACCACGTCATCGTCACGTATCTTCATAAAGATCTTGTTCCAGGAACTCTCCGAGTCGCTCGGTCTTCGAAAGTTGAACGAGCGGTTGATGGATGCAAGCATGGCGGAATATTTTCAGGGCATCATGCCGCGGGATACTCCGAAGAATGTCAGATTCGCCATCAACTTCTTCACGTCCATCGGTTTGGGCGGCTTGACAGACGACCTGCGAGAGCACTTGAAGAACATGCCCAAAATGATCGCGCAAGCCAAGGCGGCGGCGGAGCGTGACAGCGACAGCGACTCGGACAGCAGTAGTTCGTCGTCGTCATCATCATCCAGCTCATCGAGCGAAAGTGACAGTAGTTCATCTTCAAGCAGCAGCTCCAGCTCTTCAGATAGCAGGCCTAAGAAGAAGAAGCGGCGGAAGTGAGGACCGATTGTTGTTTAGAATCTAGACTGTTGATTACAAGTCGTACGGCAGAACTCCCTGTCCTAATACAACTAGAAAAATCGAAGAAAAAATTATTCCGCCAACAACTCAGAGTGCGGAACACGGACGCTGCCTTTCAGAAAAGGTGCAGCCTTCCCCGTCACACCACTGCTCACACCTCCATCAAGCAAAGTCCATGGGTCTGTTTCAGAATTATCCACGGAATGCGTCGATACATTGACTCCCGCTTGCAAGCGAGAAAGCACCGCCGGACGGAGTCTGCTTTGTCCGCTGGGGAAAGTGAATCCCAAAGCCGGAGAGGACGGTTTCAGTTTTGAAAACGCAGCGTGCCAGGGTGGTAAGTTACCCCGGATGAGAATGCAAAACAGCACCACAAGTGTGTCTATGGAGTCACGCGAGGCCTCCAAGAGCTTGAAGAGCGCAAAACAAAGTGCTTGTCGTGAGACCTTGTTGCCCAGAACAAAACCGAGCAGCGGCAGAATAAGTTTCAGCTTTTCTGTCACTGACGCCTCGGACAGAACACCATCCTCTTCAGGGTTTTTGGTGAGAGCATCAAGCTGTTCGGTGCAGTGTTTGATTATCAGACCAATGTGAGACTGCAGAGGGGGTCCACCGAAGGTTAGGAGACTCAACACCAAGTGCTCATCGACGTTAGATTCAGCTTTTTGGATCTTTTGCAGCGCGGCGTTCGCGAGTCTGATTTCCAAGGCAATTACGACCTCGGCGACGAGCACAACCTCCTGTGGAGACTTTCTAGATGATGCGGCCATGATCGCAAGAACGAGCTTTTCGTGAACGATGTGCAGCGTCTCTTCTTTCGCACCTGCGACTACCTTTTGATGCTTAGTTCGTAAGACGTCTTCCGCGTCGACCAGCATCTGAGCACGCAGAAGCTGAAGCTCAGCAACCTGCTGTGAGAGCCGGTGAACATCGAGGCTTAGGAAGATATCCAGCACACGTTGCTCGAGGGGCTGATCGTGGGTAGCAACACCGCCGCTCATTCCCTTGAGAAGCACAAGCGCGACTTTCTCTGGAATAGCCGCGTTATCGAGATTAGCGCAAGCATTTCGGACGAGCGCTACAACTGAATGGGCTCGATGAAATACGCTGCATGAAGGTGGATGCTCGAATACAGCCTGCGACGAAAGGAGGGGGAAAAAATTCAAAAGGTGAGATAGCGTTGAACGCAAAAGTAGAAGAAATCAACATAATTCAACGCGCATTAATCGAATTCGTACCTTCAATGTCTCAGAAGAGGAAAGCCATCCGACTTCATGAGAGCCAGTTCGTTGTATGAGCTCGGCTGCGGAATGTACGGTGGCACAAATAATACCACTGGGTGATATTGAAGACTGCGAGGCATGTAAAGCCTTGGAAGTGGCAAAAGGAAGCGCCGAATGCAAACGAGAATCGTAGGACAACAAAGCAATTATCCAAAAATTAGACGAGTATGATGCGTCCGAGATAAGAGCAGTCAATGCTTGTTGAAGCATGACAATACCAGCCGCAATAAGTTCGATCACCATCGTAGACACCGCAATGGCACCAGTATATGGCGCGTCGGCGCTTTCTAGGAGCGACAGAGCGCGCTTTTTGCAGAATGCTAACACAGATTCGACGCTCCCAGAAGCTGCAGTTACACCAGAAATCCTGTCTTCGTACTGTGAAACAACTCCTGAGATGACATCGCCCGAGTCCACAATGATACCCGCGCGCATGTTTAAGCGCTCTTTAATATGCGGTGAGACAGCGTGACGGTAGATGTTGAGGTGAGATAGAATCGCCTCTCGGCAGATATCATTCTCAGCATTCAAAACACCTTCCAAAAATTCAACAAGAGGCGCGTCATATCCCGTCATTTGCATCACAGCGATTGAATTAATCAGCGTTTTCGTCGATGCACGTTTCACAGCTCGCCTTGAATACTCCAACGCAAAGTTCCAGATGTTAAATGGATTCAGATTAAGCGCGTTCACGTCCAAAAGCTCTCCATCGTTCAGTACCTTTCCAACTAACTGCGATACCTGATCGTTTAAGGCGTCTTCCGTCGGAAATAGCATGTCCTTATCCGCGTCAACCTTCCGCTTGGAGCCGATGTGATAGCCCAATGAGTTTCGTGCGCTTTCTATCAGCGCGTTGCACGTTCCGCGGAGCTTTTTCAGCGTCGAGTTACCCTGACAAGCGTGTTCCGTCGGCCTCAGACGAAGGAGCAGTGCGCCGTAAAAGGCAGTCAAGGTCTTCGGCTGTTTGGCTTCGACGCTCCCTGTGATAATCAAGTGCGAGGTCAAGCCTTCCAAGGTTATGACGCCGCTCTCTATCACCGTGTTGATGAGCTCCGACCACTCCACAAACCTGCCTCGGTTCAGGTCTGCGAAGACATCTGTGGGGCACTGTGTGAAGGTGGATTCGAGCCAGGCGTATATTTCCGTCTGGAGCACATTCTTTTTTTCTGGTTTTTCGTCTCCGCGTTTTTCAGAAAGCGAGTGCCCGAGCTTTTGGAGCAGTTTCGCCGCGACTATTCGCCGGGGCCCCAACTGCACCGAGTCTGATCCAGGAGGCATAGACCATGTGCAGATGGTACTAACAAGACTCTGAAGACCGTTTCTTTGGTCCGTCGAAGCAGCTTTCAGCACTGGGGATGTCTCAACATACGTGTCCATGTCTTTAAAGTCGCTTCCTGCGAGAACTCGGTCGAGTAGCAAAATGACATCCAACCGACGCTCCGAAATTGCGGCAGGCGCCGCCGCAAGCTTGAGTGACCCGATCCGTTCCCTGACGATGTTCATGCAGCGGTCGAGCCGAGAAAAATGATCATCGGGCAAGCTCGGATAGGATTGTCTCACCTCCCACATCTGCATGGGTGTTGGAAGCTCGATTTTTAGGACAAGAAACGCGTCGGGGCACTCGTTCAGCAACTCTCTCAAGATGTCAAACACGACAGTTATGGCGCTTTCGTCTAGCCTCATGTTGGATGCTGTTCTTCCAGGGAAAGTCGTGGTTGGATGTGCACTGATTTGCCGCAGAATATTGATGCATGCCGCTGCGAGTCGTCCAGTCAATCGATGCAACCCGATGGCGTAAGGAACGAAGGGGACGAGAATCAGGAGCAGCTCGCCGGTGACAGACGACACGTGCTCCGCCCCGAAAAGCTCCTTCGCCCTCCCCATCAACTCAATCACGTTGTTCAAGAATAACTCCTGGTCGAGTATTCTGGCAGATACGCACCATCTGACTAGAGCAAGAACGTAATCCCACTTGTTTTCGTGCGAAAGCTGTTGAGTCGCGGTGCTCTCGCCGTTCCCGTGCTTCGTGGGTTTTGGAACAAAACCTTCGCGAAGTAACTCGCCAATGTACTGGCAAAGGTCCTTCGTCCACACGCTCGACCGCTCAGCGGCAGACTTGGTGCGGTTCAGATAGATTATCTTCACTAGCCAAAGAGCTCGTGGCATGGGAATCTGGTGGCTGATGAGTGCCTCAAAGAGTTTAGACTGTCTCAACCCGTGCGGCACTGATCTAGCCAGCTGCTGGAGCGGCAAACGCTCGAGAGCCTTCATGAAGGCGAACATACCGTCTGCCTTGGTGTGAACAAGCTCCGGCACACCTGCTGAGCTGAGCTTTTCCGGTCCGACTAAAGGAACGCCGTACTCTTCCGCAGGACGCAAGCCGCTCTTTCTGTTTCTTAACATCCTTCGCGCACGCGACTCGACCAGGTGCTGAAATTCCACCATGTGCCCACTTTTCCAGCGTGCATCCCCCGCAGCGCTCAACCAAGATTCAGCGAACACCGGATGGTCTCCAAGCCGCTCGCACACATCCAGGTGCCCTTCTTGTATTTGTTTCGGATTCATTCTCGACGTCTCGACTCAAGTCGTCCGCCGTGAGGAGGGCTCCGACCCCTTCTGGCGAGGGTTTCGGCCAGATGCTCTTGACGCCCGAACGCACTTTCCTGGTGTCAAGGTCGCTCAAAGGTTTGATTAATTTCGCTCGCACCGCAGTTCGTTGCGCTGACGGGCGAGTTTCCAATCACGGCGAGACGGCGTTCGGTTGCCACCGACCCAAAACTGACATCGTCCGCGTCAACGTCACGAAGGCTCGTTGTCACTTCGCGCTGCACGCGGAGACCATCGGTGATGTATTGCGTATAGTTTGTGTATCTTGTTGTCGCGACTGCGGTTAATCTGGGGTCTGGCCCGGGCGCTTGTGAGACGTATCGGAAGCTCGACCAGCTCGACCGAATGGCGAAGTTAGTTAACAGCGGCCCCGTGGCCGTCACCAAAGAAGGTGGCAAGGCCAACCTCGAGAAGACCGTGAAGA